>Ga0187872_10000133_pt1 | contig 90369 bp, 70 predicted proteins | sample June2016WEW_16_4_FD_132973 | JGI IMG/M metagenome (GOLD analysis project Ga0187872, IMG submission 132973) | Peatland microbial communities from SPRUCE experiment site at the Marcell Experimental Forest, Minnesota, USA - June2016WEW_16_40 | ecosystem: Environmental > Terrestrial > Soil >... | reverse complement strand
GCGATGCGTCCGACGCGGAAAAACCGGAGTTGGAGAAGAAGCTGTTTAATGCGGTTCTGAAGCACGCCCGTGCTGTGATCTGGCAGAAACTGCACGAGAGCGATCCTGGACTTGAGGACCTAGCGCGTGACATTGCATCGGATGCGATCAAGAACCTCAGCTTGGGACGGTTCGACGAACGGAGCAAATTCAGCACGTATGTACAGGGGATAGCAAAAAACAAGATTAACGAAGAACTTGAAACACGCATGATCAGAAGAGAACGGTTCTACGTTTCCGGGGACAATCCAGAGGAGGACATCAACCTGAGAGATGCCAAAGCGGAAGTTGCTTTCGGAAACGTCGTGCAAGCAGTGGATTTGGAGCGGCTAGACCGCTGGGCCAAAGAACTACAGCCTAAGGACTATTGTGTGTGGGAATGCTTGCGCGACGGGATGACGATGAAAGCGACTGCTGAAAAACTAGGAATCTCGGAGGACTCAGCCGAAAACTCCTTGCGGCGAAAGGTGAGACCCCACCTTAGGAAAAAATACCTGCGGGAACCTGACGGAAAAGACCTTCTTTCAGCAACTAATTCTACAAGGGGAGAGTTCTAACCGTCCTCCCTTACCCGTTTTACCCTCGGTGCATCCTGCACTTTACCTGAAGGAGCCATGCCTGCCACTGTACCCACACGCAAAGACCCAAACTTTGTCTGCCACGACCTCGAACCCTCAGCCTACCTATGGGCACGGGGCGTGAGGTTCGTGGGCATTGACCCGTTACCCACCCCTAGCAATCCCAACCACGTAGTCTTCAGATTCCACGACCCTGACGGGCTGTGTAAGCAAGAACTCCTGGCATACGACAGGGGTGCTCTGATTCCAGCCCAGCAGTATGCCTTGGCGCTGAGACAGCTCAAGGATCAAATCTTCCGGCGCATTTTGCGCTGAATTCATACGGAGAAACCAATACCTATGACTAATACGCAAGAACTCCCTTCTAACTCTGCCTCCCTGGCGCAACCTTCACAAGAAAGCCGCGATGAGGGGGACTCACCTGCGACTTCGGCTAATGCTCCCAACCTGCGCTATCCGGAGGTCACCCGTTTTCGCCAAACTGACGTGGGCAATGCTGAACTGATAGCGGCATTGTTCGGATCCACGCTGCGCTATGACCACGCGACAGGACGATGGCTTGTTTGGCAACAACACTGGTTTTCGCCAGACTCCGATAACACCGCCTTGTGCTTGGCCAAGGCCGCAGCGAGGTGGAGAGGGAGAGCCGCTTATAAGCTCGATGATCATGGCGAATGTGACGCTCATTACAAATGGGCCATTAAGAGCGAATCCTGCCCACGCCTCGAAGCCGCGTTGAAACTGGCCCAATCTGAGCACCCCATCTCCGACGCGGGGAATAACTGGGATGTCGACTCTATGCTTCTCGGGGTCCAGAACGGTGTGGTTGATCTGTGCACCGGGAAACTCCGAAACGGCAAACGCTCAGATCGCATACTCCTGCACAGCGACATTGCATTCAATCCAGCCGCACGCTCTCCAAGATGGGAGCGGTTCTTGAAGGAGCTCTTCGGAGAGAACCAAGAACTCATCGACTACGTTCAGCGTGCGGTGGGATATTGCTTGACTGGCGATACGAGCGAACAGGTTTTGTTCTTGTGCTATGGCACCGGAGCAAATGGTAAGAGTACATTCCTTGACGTGCTGCGCTATATTTGCGGAGGCTATGCATACAATCTTCCGTTTTCCGCGTTTGAGCTGAAAGCTCGCTCGGCAATTCCAAACGAAATTGCAGCTCTGTCCAGGAATCCTCAATTTGGATTTGATGGCGAAGGGGCTGAAGGTCTCTCTATCCCAGCTTTTCTCACGATTGTAACGACCCCTAACTGCTTTTCCGAGTTCGAAACCTGGCTGTCTTGCTGAAAGCCTCGTTAACGTCAATTTTGGCTTTGGCCACGCGAAATCCGTAAGCCTCTAGCCGTCTTGCAGCATGTTTCAGATTCAGCCGAGAGAAAAAAGGCAGCTTCAAGTCGCCTCGTCGATCGCTGATTATCGCAAAGACTACGCGTAACTCGCCTTGCTTGGGGCGGATTTTCGGATTTGGGAGCTTGCGTCCTCGCGGTAGTTTCTTGTTTACCTCTTCCCGGAAGCTTGCATCCATTTGGAATAGTTCTCCTGAGACTAGGCCCTGCGCGAAAAGATGACTGAGTGCACTCGATTGGCTGTAGCGCTTCACATGAAGGAGATCGACATCACTTGAGAGAAGATCGCAGAATTCAACTTGGCTGTGGCCTCCGCCATACGGAATCATTTTTTGATCCATCAACACATGACGCTTAGGATCAGATTCCACTAGTCGGTTCGAGTAGCGGCCCTCGGAGTCGTCCATGAACTCCGGAAATGTACCTTCGTAATTGGGGATATGCGCATACGCTGCATTGGTTTCGTCGACAAAGTTGGACTTGACCTGGTACCACTTGCCACTACTCAGCACGAACAATTCATCGCCATGTTCGACCTCTGCATAGAGACAACGGTAGGCACTCCATTCGTGCAGGAGTGTGGCCTCAAGAGCAAGGCGGCTTACAAACCACTTCCCTTGCCTCAGAAACTCCGCGATGCTCTTTTGGAATTGCGTGGCGAATCGAAATTCTGCCAGGACGGCAACTATGTGTTTACGGCTCGCAACGGAAAGCCCATCAATCTCTCCAACTGGGGAAGGCGGAAGTTGAAGCCCCTCCAGAAGAGACTGGGGTTGCCAGAAATCAGTCTCCATTGCTTCCGCCACAGTCACTCGACTCAATTGAACGCGCTCGGTACAGATCCCAAGACTCTGCAAACTCAACTCCGCCACGCAAACCCAGAAATTACCCTGGGACGCTATACGCATCAAGTTCCGGAGTTGCAGAAGGCTGCTGTGCAGCAATTGGAGGAAGCACTGTACCGATCAGAGGAGAAAACCCAGTTGTTCTCAACTGTTCTCAACTAGGAGCTGAACCGTGATCGGTGGTGAGCCAAATGCTTGAAAAGAATGGGGGCCCCGGGCAGAGTCGAACTGCCGACCAACGGTTTAGGAAACCGCTGCTCTATCCATCTGAGCTACGGGGCCTGTTTGGTGCAAATCCATGATTTCACAGTGCTATTGCGTTTTCAAATCAGCCGTAACCGCCGAATCTAGAGCACAATGCTTGCGCCTGTTCTTTCCGGTAAAGTACTTCTTCAGGCTCTTGGGCACTTCGCGGCAGCCGCAGTGCCTTTGATGTTCTTTGTGCCACGCGATTCTCTGAGCCAGCGTCGCTTTAGCGGGCATTCGGTTATTCTGGTGCCAGATCCTATGCAGCACGATGATTGCTCCACCAAGCACATATGAAGAACACCGTCATTCTCCTCACCAGTTGTCCTGACCGCAAGGGCGAAGTCGCGACCATTGCTGATTTCGTCTACCGGCATGGCGGCAACATTCTGCACGCCGACGAGCATGCCGACCAGGAATCCGGCCTGTTCCTGATGCGGGTGGAATTCGATCCCAGGGATTTCGACATTGACCTTTCTCAGAAAGACCTGAACGACTTCAGCAGGCACTTCGCCCCGGTAGCCGAAACTTTTCACATGACGTGGCGGGTGGCGCAGTCGTCCCACCGCCCGCGCATGATTATCTTCGTTTCGAAGTACGGACACTGCCTGGCCGACCTGCTCTTCCGCCGGCAGAGCGGCGAACTGGCTTGCGACATTCCCCTGATCATCTCCAACCATCCCGATAACCAGCCCATTGCGGCCTTTTACAAAATTCCTTACGCCATGGTTCCGGTCACGAAGGAAAACAAAAGCGAGGCCGAGGCCAGAATCCAGGCCCTGGTCGACGAGCACCGTCCGGATTTCATCGTGCTGGCGCGCTACATGCAGATTCTTCCGCAGGACTTTGTCCAACGCTATCCCCATCGCATCATCAACATTCACCATTCCTTTCTGCCGGCGTTTATTGGCGCCCGGCCCTATCACCAGGCCTTTGAGCGCGGTGTAAAGATCATTGGAGCAACCAGTCACTATGTCACGGAAGTGCTCGACGACGGCCCCATCATCGAGCAGGATGTGGCCCGCATCTCCCACCGCGACGAGGTCGAAGACTTGATCCGCAAAGGCCGCGATCTGGAGAAAGTCGTACTCTCGCGCGCCGTCGCCTGGCACGTGGAGAACCGCGTTCTGGTCTATGGCAACAAGACCGTGGTTTTCTAGGTCTCACCGCCCCTGCGCGGAAGTTTATGTACCTCCGGGAAAGTCCTCATTCCACGGCAAGAAGGTGCCGCTCCAGTGGTAACTTGCACCGGAAGTAACCTATCGTTTCTACTCATAGGTTAGTAAAGTCTTAGCGTAATTTTTGCTCTCGGGGGCATTCTTGGCCGAAGATCTTCGGTTTGAGCTATCCATTCTTGCGACCGTTCAAGGCTTTTATCAGAAGCTTTTGGGGGACTCGCTGGGTGGAGAATTACCCGTACCGAGAGATCTTGACGAGGACGCGCTGCGGCGTTCCGGGCAGGAACTGCCGAATACTCTCTCGCGGATGACCCGCTGGCTGCATCTTCTGGACATGGCCATCACTCCGGCGATGCTGCGCCAGGCGCTTACTCCCGACACGGATTCGGAAGTGGCCGAGGCTCTGCTGCGCTATTTTGTACGCCGGCGCGAGCCCAGCGATGTGAACCGCGACAAGACCGATCTGATCGCGACCTTCCTCTACCGCCATCCCCGCGTGCCCGGCCAGTGGGAACAAAGCGGTTATGGACTGGACGGAGCGCTGCCGCTCTCGCCCTTCGAGATCGCGCTGATTGAAATCCTGGCCGACACCGATGTGCCTTCCCTGCCCGAGGAGCACGTGCAGTTGCTGCGCCGCTTCGATCCGCTGCGGGAAGAGGTTTCCCGCTTCCGCGACTTTAACGGGCTGATCGATTCCGGCTTGATCGGGCGCGTCCGCGAACTGAAGCAGTGGCTGGATTCGTCTTTTTATCATCCCGGCGTGCTGGCCACGGTCGCGGCTTACAACGCCTCGTTCGGCAAGAAGTTCGACGAATTATTCGAGAACGCACTCGCCGAAATCAAGCAATTCGGACAGGCGCTGGAGGAAATGGGCGGCACGATTCTCAGCACCGTGGATGGAGTGGAAGTCACGGTCGAGCATGTCGCGGCCATCGAACAGAAGCAGATGCTGCAGGCCGATTACGGCAGCACCCTGGAGAAATTCCGCCGCGTATCGAAATTGAAAAAGGAGCTGGACCGGCGGCCGCCCATCCGCCGCTCGCTCCTGAGCCCGGCCGCGCGCACTTCCCACGCAGCCGGCGGCGCTGCTGCCGCGCCTAGAACTGCCCGGGCCGCCAAGGTAAAGGCGCCTCCGGCGGCACCCGTGTTCCAGCCCCCGGCCATTACCGCGCACCAGATTGCAGCCGAAGAAGGTAAACTGCGCCGGGTCGAAGAATCCATTCGCGTCTTTGTGCGCGTCGCCGACCCGAAGTACCGCCAGGTTGTGCCCATGCGCTTCTTCAACCTCACGCTGACCGTGGCGGAAGCCGACGCCTATAGCGCCGCGTTCCTCGAAGAGAAGAGTCTGCGCGCCGACGTGGCCCGCACTTTGATTCGGCTGGTCTCGATTTCGGCGCGCATCTGCACCGAACTGGAAGATCTGAAGCGCAGTCAGAAGATGTCATCCCTGTGGAAGCTCCACGCCGACGCCGTTGTCGTGCTGCTGGACATGGCCAGCAGTTCCACCGAAGATGCCGGCAGAGTAGCCAAACTCGCCGAACAAGCGGGTGCAGGCCCGGCTGCCAAGTCCATCCACGAGTCCGCTCTGAAACTGCGCGCCCAATCCGATGTCGCTGCGAAAACCCTGGCAAATGTGAGCTAGAGTGCTATGGTCTGGTTGCGCCAATTATTTTTTCTGCCCCGGCAAATAACAGCTTGACATATATCAAGTTCTGATATATCATTTCATGATATATGATGAAGACGGGAATCTCAGGTCCTGTTCGCGAGCTGCTACCTCTTAGTCCAGCGGTGTTCTACATCCTGTTTGCGCTTGCTGAAGGCGAAAAGCACGGCTACGCAATCATGAAGGAAGCAGAAACCGTCTCTGGCGGACAATTCACAATGGGACCGGGGACGCTCTACACCACCATCCAGCGCTTGCTGGAACTTGGGCTGATTGAAGAGACCTCAACCTCCTCGGACTCCGAACGCCGTCGCCGCTGTTATCGGTTGTCACGTAGCGGTCGCCAGGTACTCGAAGCCGAGTTGAATCGTATGGAGTTGCTGGTGCGCTCCGCCCACCGCAGGAGGTTGGTTCCCCGTGACGCGCGTTAACGGCAACTCCGCCTCGTCCGTCCTAGACGTAAGCCGCGAGTTTTACGAGAGGTCTCTTGTCCTCTATCCCAGCGAACTTCGCCGCGAATTCGGCGCCGAGATGGTAGAGGTCTTCGATGAACAGGTCTCAGAAGCGTACTCCCGAAGCGGTTTTCCCGGCCTGCTTCGTGTCTGGTTCAGCGCGACGCGGGAGTTCGTGACTATCGCTTTGCGCGGTCGGCTGGCCGAGCACATGGGTCCGATCGTTGCCGTAACGGCGGCATTGGCATTGATGGTGTGGTTTGCGGGCTACGTAGGCTCGGTGATGGAAACAGCCTGCTCAAGCTGCGGTCATTAAATTCATTTCGGCCTTGTAAATCATGGAGGTTCCTATGAAAGGTTACGTTTGTCTGTTTCTCCTGTTGGTCGGCACGGCGCTTTTCGCGCAGTCGAACGCGACACCGGAAGAGGCCGCCGTCCTCCGGGTACAGCAGCAATGGTTGGAAGCATCGCAGAAGGGCAACGGCGAGGCATTACGTCAGATCATTGACGACGGCTTCGTTGGCAGCACGCCCAATAATCAGATCATTAACAAGCAAAGCCTCTTTCCGCCGAGCGGCAGCGAGCCAATGTTCACAAATACTCAGTTCGTGGGCCTCAACGCAACAGTTATCGATGACACGGCGGTCGTATTCGGAAGCATGATCACCACCGGTGACCCGACAGCTTTGCGCTGTGCCATGGTCTACAGGAAGCGAGCAGGGGCCTGGAAGATGATCGCCGCTCAACTGGTACCGGTGTCAGAGACAAAGGATGCACGAGGACAGTAGCCCTGGTGCGTCCGCGTTGCTTTCATGTCTTCTGAGGCTCCGATAATTGGCGAAAAATCCCGATAGCACTGGCCGGTGTTCGGCGATCCAAGTTGCATTCACGAGCAAAAAGACGGGCGATTTCGCCCGTCTCTCCTTCGCTCGCGACTCACGGCTCACAGCTCGCAGCTAATTAATGTCGAACTGCTCCTGATGCACGGCCGGATCGCTCTTCACGATGATGGTGCGCTTGATCAGCTCTTCCATCTCGTTCAGCAACCGCGCGTTGTTCCCTTTCAACTCCTTGGCCACGTCGGGATGCACCCGCAGCATCACGTCTTCATGTTCCAGATGCTTGGCGATCTTGCGCATCTCCACGTAAATCTCGTTGCAGATCGTGGTCACCGATTTCACGTAGCCGGTCGCCTGGCAATACGGGCAGGGCGACCCGATGGTGCGTTCGAGCGATTGCTTGACCCGCTTGCGGGTGATCGCTACCAGCCCGAAATCGTTGAACTGCAGCGTCTTCGACGGGGCACGGTCGCGGCGCAGTTCTTCTTCGAGCGCCTGCATCACGCGCTGGCGGTTGCGCCGCTCATCCATGTCGATGAAGTCAATGATGATGATCCCGCCCAGATCCCTGAGCCGAATCTGCCGGACAATTTCCTTAATAGCATCTACGTTGGTTTTGACGATCGTGTCTTCCAGGCGTTGCGTCTTGCCGACGTACTTGCCGGTGTTGATGTCGATGGCCACCAGCGCTTCGGTCTGGTTGATCACGATGTAGCCGCCGCTCTTCAGCCACACTTTTGACTTGAGCGCCTTGTTCATTTCTTCAGCCAGGCCGAATTGCTCGAACAGCGGCGTTTCTTTGGTATAGAGTTTCACGCGCTTGACCAGAGCCGGCTGGAAGCGGTTGAAGAAGCGCAGGATGCGCTCATACTCCGGCTCTGAATCCACCCAGATCACGCTGAAGTCGCTGCTGACCTGGTCGCGCAGCACGCGTTCGACCACGTTGAGATCGTGGTAAATCAGTGCCGGCGGCTTGGAACCCTCGGCCCGCGTCCGGATATCGTTCCACAATCCCTTCAGGAATCGGATGTCGGCGCGCAGCTCTTCTTCGCCGGCGTTCTGCGCGGCCGTGCGCACGATGAATCCGCCGTGGCCGTTGTCGCGCTCGCTCTGGATGATCCGCTTCAGGCGTTGCCGTTCTTCCTCCGACGAGATTTTGCGCGAAACCCCGGTGTGGTTGACCGTGGGCATATAAACCAGAAAGCGTCCCGGCAGCGCGATGTGGCTGGTGATGCGCGCGCCTTTCTTGCCGATCGGCTCTTTGGCGATCTGGACCAGAATCTCCTGGCCTTCCTTGAGCAGGTCGCTGATCAGCGGCACCGGCGCCGACTCGCGCCGGCGAAAACGCCCTCCTCCGCCGCCGCTGCCGCCGCGGCGTCCGCGCTGGCCGCGGCGCTCCCACGCCGGACGGGGCGCGCGTTGCGTCAATCCGGCTGTGCTCGACGGCGCCCGCACTTCCACCCGCGCATCCACCGTGCCGTTGGCGCGGGCCTCGGCTTCCAGCATGGCTTCCGCCTCGGCCTGAGCTTCCTCGAGTTCCAGTTCTTCACTGTCTTCTTCGCTCTCGGCCGGAGCCGCTTCCACGGCATGCGTTTCGCCCGATTCCGCCAGCGATGAACGGTGAATCTCCGAAACTGCTTCCCGGGCATCGCCGTTCAGATGCGCCGAACCGGCCGCCTGTGTCTCCTCTTCAAATTCGTCGTAATCCTCTTCGGAAGACGACTCATAGCGGATCGCGTCCGCTTCCTCGTCTTCGATGGTTTCTTCCTCCATCGTGCCCGGAGCCGCAAACACCGGCTTCTCTTCCTGGCGCGGCGAAGGCACAGGCTGATCCGCGCGCTCGGGGGCAGCGACCGCCTGCTGGCTCACTTCCTCTTCTTCGTCTTCCTCTTTGGGGATTTCTTCCCTGACTTCCTCCTGCTCAACTCTGACGCTGGCTTCGCCCGGCCACCCGAGAGCCGGCAGACTCTCCGGTTCCGGACGCCGAAATTCCGCATGGCGAAATTCCTGGTTCCACTCCGTGGTTGTCGCCACCGACTCGGCGGGTTCTTCCGCGATGGCGCGAATTTCTTCGTGCTCTTCGTGCAGGGGTTCTGCGACCGATTCGGTTTCCGCAAAGATGGGTTCATCCTCGGGGAACGCTGCGGCCACGGGCACGGCAGCTTCGCCCGGCGACGTCACTTCGCCTTGGCTTGCCGGTTCGGTGGCTGGCGGCGCCGCTGCAGGAGCCTGCTGCTGCGCCCAGCGCTGATACTTGGAAATGGACTCTCCCGGCAACAGGATCGGCTCATATCCCGCGGGAGGTCCCGCGGGCTGGGTTCGCCCATCCTCTGGACCACGATGTGTCTCCGGCGGCCGCGCCGGGCGCGCGTCTGCCCCGCGCTCCGGTCCACGATCAAATCGATCCCGGCCATCCCGACGTCCGCCGCGGCGGCGACGCCGGCCGCGCCAGCCTCCGCGGTCACGGTTCTGAAAATCGCCCCCGTTGGCCGACTCCTGCGATACCGAAGGTTGTGTCTCCCTCGCCGCTTTCTCGGCAAATCCTGCGCTCGATTCCGGTTCCCCACCAGCCTCGGCTACGGCTTCGGTCTCGGACGCCTCCGCCGTAACATTCTCCTGTTGCGCCGACTGCGGCCGCAAATCCTGCACATCGCGACCCGCCGGCACGGCTTCGGTCAGATCCTCGTCCTGATCCTCCAGGTCCATAAAATCGGAAACATACAGGAAGGCGTCACGCTCCAGGCCGATATCCACGAATGCCGACTGCATGCCGGGCAGCACCCGCGTGACTTTGCCTTTGTAGATGGACCCGGCCAGCGTGTACTCGTTCTCGCGCTCCAGATAGACTTCTGCAAGCAGATCGTCTTCCAGCAATCCCACCTTGGTTTCGTGAGGCGTGGACGAGACAAATAACTCTTTGTTCATCGCATACTCCGGTCCCTGCCCCGGCGATTCCAGAAGCCGGGCGGGGTTCAACGGCGCGGAGTCAGAGAAGTTGCGGGAGGATTGATTGCGGCGATATTACCCTGGATAGGGGACCAACTCGGCCACACGGCCGTTCCCCTGGACGGGTTCGTTGCACAAGCTTGGGAATCTTCTGCACTTATCGCTTTAACTTCCGCCGGGTTTGTGACCGCACTCTCAGACCTTTCTGGTCGGGGGGCCGTTCCCTGCCCGGCTGCTCAAGAAGCTTCAATCCTGCCCGGCCTTCCACTGTCCTTTTACAGTGCAAACCGGCCGGTGAAATGCCCTCTTCACGCGAGGGCGATCGATATGTTTTTGTGGCTGCGCCTCCCGATTTGGCGGAACGACGCGCAGCTTGCTACCTACCCTGCCTTCCCCTTTGTCCACCCTCGTCAGAGCCAGCTCACCGGCTAGTTTACGAAGCGGCGCATACGTACGTTCATAACCATCCCCAGCGCCAGAAACATGAACAATACGGAAGACCCACCATAACTCATCAACGGCAGGGGTATTCCAGTGACCGGCATAAAACCGACCACCATGCCGACGTTGACCAGGATATGGAAGCTAAGCACAGCCACCACACCCATCACCAGGAACGTGCCAGCGCGGTCGGGCGCTGTTTGCGCGTTCTGGGTCAAACGCATCAGCACAATGAAGTATAACAGCAGAACCCCGAGAGCGCCTACGAATCCATGTTCCTCGGCGAACGCCGCGAAAATGAAGTCGGTATGCGAAACCGGCAGGAAAGCACCGTGTGTTTGCGAGCCTTTCCCGCCCCAAAGCCCTCCCGAACCTACCGCAATCATGGATTGCTCAACTTGGTACCCCGAGCCCTGCGGATCCGCCTCGGGATTGAGAAAACTAGTCAGACGCTGCCGCTGGTATGACTTCAACACGTGCACCCGCGGGACCAAAAAGACGGCTCCAATCCCTACCGCAGCCAGCAAAGCCACCGCCAGACCCTGCTTCCACTGCAAGCCACCCAGAAACACCCCCATCACGGCAATGGGGACATAAGTCAGCGCCGTGCCCAGATCGGGCTGAGCCAGCACCAGCAGCATGGGTACGCCGACCATGGCTCCCGCCTTCATGAAATCTGACCAGGAGAGATCGCGGTGGCGCAGTTCCGCAAAATACTTGGCGACGGCCAGAATCAGGATCAGCTTGACCCATTCCGACGGCTGGAAGTGATTGCCGCCGGGCATTCTGATCCAACGCTTCGCCCCCAGCGCCTTGGTGCCGAACACCAGGACGGCCATCAGCGAAGCCACCGCGGCAATGTAGAACCAGTGGATCTTGTCGAGCAGCGCCTGGTAGTTGATCAGGCTGACCAGAAACATCAGGCCCACCCCCGCCAGCACCCAATAAATCTGGCGCATCTGGGCTCCGGCGAACTTGGTGTGCATGGTGGCGCTGTGGATCTCCATGATCCCCAGGCCGCAGATCGCCAGCACGAAGCCCAGCAGCACCCAGTCAAAATCGTGAAATGAAACGTATCTAGACATTAGTCGTCAGTGGCCAGTCGCTAGTTCTCAGTCGCGAGTCCCGCGTCGCGAGCCGCGAGCGGGTTAGCTCGGGACTCAGGACTCGCAACTCGGGGCTAGCGCATTCCCGGCGCGGCGGTCGCCAGCGGCATGGGCTTCTTCGCCACGTCGACGGCGAATCGCCCGCCGTGCAGCGTATCTTTTCCTCCATCGGAATCCGGGTCCGTCCACAGCGCGCCGACGTCCACTTTTCCGCCGTTCTTGGGCTGCTCCACCATCTTCTGCGGCGAGCGCCGCTGCTTCTCGACATACGCCTTGATTACCTGCGCCGCCACGCGCGCGGCCAGCGGCCCTTCCTCGCCGCTCTCCCACAGCACGGTCACCACGATCTCCGGATTGCGCCGCGGGCTGATGCCCACAAACCACGCATTGTTCTTGAACCGCGCCTTCCCGTTCAGCAGTTTGGCCTTGGCTCCCGCACTGATCGTCTGCGCCGTCCCCGTCTTCCCCGCGAAGTCGATGCCTTCCAGGTGCGCCAGCCAAGCGGTCCCGTTCCATTTTCTGCCGGTCGAGTCCACGACCAGCGGCGAAGTCACGTCGGCCATCGCATCGGTGATGATCTGCCAATTCTTGGGGTCAATCGGAACCTGCACCTTATCCGGCACGCTGGACGCCGGAATCACGTTGGGCGGCAACTCATTCGGAGACGCCACATGCGGCCTAACCAGCATGCCGTCGCTGGCAATGCCGCCGATGGCGCGAGCCAACTGAATCGGCGTCACGGCCACCGCGCCTTGCCCGATCCCGACTGAAATCGTCTCGCCGGCAAACCATTTCTGCTTGAAGTTGTGAATCTTCCACTCTTCCGACGGCATGACGCCGCTCACTTCCTGCGGCAGATCGATTCCTGTCTTCTGCCCCAGCCCGAGCATGGTCGCGTATTTCGCGATGCGCTCAATGCCCAGCTTCTCCGCCAGCGTGTAGAAGAAAACATCGCAAGACTGATAGATCGCCTTGCTGATATCCACAACTCCGTGCACTATGTGTTTCTCTTTGCTCCAGCATTCGAAGTAGCGCCCGTAGAACTCCGCGCCTCCGGCGCAGTTCACGTGCATGTCTTGCGCGATGCCTTCCTGCAAACCCGCCGTGGCCATGATGATTTTGAACGTCGAGCCCGGCGCCAGTTGCGCCTGAATCGCCTTGTTCAGGAGCGGCTTGTCGGGATCGTTGACCAGCTTGCTCCACACATCGCGAGAAATCCGCACCGAGAAATCGTTCGGATTAAACGATGGCCGGCTCACCATGGCCAGGATCTCGCCCGTGCGCGGGTCCATGGCCACGATCGCTCCGTTCTTCCCTTCCAGCGCTTCTTCCGCGGCAATCTGCAGATCAATGTCAATGGTCAGCTTCAGCGGCTTGCCCGGCACGGCTTCGGTTTCGCCCAAACGTCCCACTTCCCGCCCGTGGCTGTCGACGACAGCTTGCCGCGATCCGTTCGTGCCCATCAGCACCCCGTTGTACTGCCGCTCCACCCCCGAAATGCCAACCACATCGCCGGGGTTATACAGCTCGAACCCCGGCTGGTCCAGCATGTCTTCGCTGACCTCGCCCACGTAGCCGATCAGGTGCGCCATGAACCCGTTGCGCGGATACAGCCGCCGATGCGCCATGATCGTATCCAGTTCCGGCAGTTCGTTGCGGTGCGCATCGATGAACTGCAATTCGTCCGGAGTGATGTCTTCCCTCAGAAAAATCGGCTGGTATTGCGGCATCGAGGCAAAGCGCCGGATGCGGGCCCGCACTTCATTGGGATCAAGGTGCAGCCCCTGCGCGATCAGGTCGGCATCGGCGTTCAGATCGCGCGACGAATCGCGCAGCAGCAGCGCGGAAAACGACGGATAGTTATCGACGATCACGCGCCCTTCGCGGTCCAGAATCCGGCCCCGCGGAGCCAGCACGGGCACGTTGCGAATGCGGTTTCTCTCCGCCGCCAGCGAGTAGTAATCGCTCTGCATCACCTGCAGATGCCACAACCCGTAGGCCAGCACCAGGAAAATCGCCAGGATGATGTACTGCGCCGCCGTGAGGCGGATTCCCGATACTTTGTCGTCGCGGCCGAACATAAATCAGTTGTGAGTCCCGAGTCCTGAGTTGCGAGCCGCACGCGCGCTGGCCACTTCAACTGAGAGGTCTTCGGAGGTTGGCTCTATTGTAATGCGCCAGAAGGCAATCATCGTGAGGGGGAAGAACGAAGGTCACTACCCGCCATCCTGGGGTCGCGCTCGCGACTCGGGACTCGCGACTCGGGACTACGTCCGTTGCTTAAACTTGTCCAGCAGGAAGAACAGCACGACGCCGAACACGGCGTTGGCCAGTCCAGCCACGATACCGTGGCTCCAGCTCCAGTTCAGGTTGAGGCTCACCAGGCCGCGCGCCACCGTGAAATAGACGGCGGCATGCACCAGATAAAAACCCAGAGTGACCAGAAACCGCGCTCCCGCGTTCTCCACGTCGAGTTTCACTCCCAGCGACGAAGCGCCATAGCCTACAACCGTCTTGGCGATTCCGTACAGGCCCAGCTGAAGCCCGCCGAGGGAATCCTGCAACAGGCCGATGACCGCTCCGGTGAGCAGGCCGGAAATCGGGTTGCGCCGCGAGATGCCGAAGAAGATCGTCACCAGCAGCGGCAGATCGAGGTAGGAAAGGAACGGAAACCGCCGCGGCAGGAAAGCCTGCAGAAACAGGGCCAGCAGCGGAATGCCGACGGTTGCCGGCAAACTGAACCGGTAAACCTCAACCTGCTCTCCCGATGTGTAGGTGATGGGCACGCTAGTTTGGATTGTCCTGATCGGTTGGCGGCTGGGTGTTGGCAGGCGTCGCAGGCGGCCGCGCAGAGGGATTCGTGGTCTGAGGTTGCGCGCCCGAGGGCTTGGGTGATACCGGCGGTTTTGGGCCCGTTGACGCCTGGGCTGCCCCACCCATCGCGCGGTTCGATGGGTGGGATATCTTGCTTCCCACCGTTGGAGTCGAGGAAGGCTTGGTTTCGCCCGAGCCCGCATTCGCATCCGGCGGTTTCTCCGGCACCGACGGCAAGCGCTGCGCCAGAACATCGGCCGCGCGGGTGTGCCCGGTTTCTTCCGCCACGGCCTCCTGCTGCTGTTTCTCCACCAGCACCAGCACTTCTTCCAGCTTGCTCAGGTTGGCAGCCGGCCTGACTTTGACATTCAGAAACAGATCTTTCCCGGCACCTACCTTGGTCACCGTACCGACCGGCAAGCCTTTGGGAAAAATCTGGTCGCCGCCGCTGGTCAGCACGGTTTCACCCGGGGCCACTTGCTCGTCGCTCATCACCCGCTCCAGCGTGACCTCGCCATTGACCGTTCCCCGCAGCACACCCTGCAGCCGCGATTTTTCCAGGATCACTCCCACGCCGCTCGACTGATCGTTGATCAAGAGCACCTGCGAGACGGACGGGTTCTTGTAGACCAGCAGCACCTTGCCTACAATTCCATCCGCCGTAATCACCGGCATGTCGCGCTTCAGACCCTCGTCCTGACCCTTGTCAATCCAGATGATGCGGGACTGGTCGCTGCCGCTCCAACCGATCACCTGCGCCGCCTCGGTTTTCGCGACGAACTGCTCCTTGAACGCCAGCAGCGCCTGCAGGCGGTGCGCCTGGGCGGCATCTTCGGTCAGCCGCACCTGCTCCAGCCGCATCTGCTCGATCTGCTGCTTGAGTTCGCGGTTCTCGGTGCGCACACCGCGCAGATAAAAATAGTTGTGCCAGAGATTGCCGGTGCTGTTCTCGACCCAGACCAGGCCGCGCTCGAAAGGGGTAATCGCGCCAACCGCCCAGATGCGGATCAGGCGGGTGTTTTCGGTGTCGTAGCCGCCGCGCTTGACCTGCACCGCCAGCCCCAGCACCTGCAGAAACAGCACGCCCACCAGAATGATCAGGTTGCGGTAGCGGGCCAGCACGGATTCCATAAAACCAGTTTCAAAGTTTCAAGGTTTCAAAGTTTCAATGTGCCAAGGGACGACTTTCTGAGGGTTTTGAGCACTTACTCGCAACCTTAGAACCTTGAAACATTGAAACCCTGAAACCTTGAAACTTACTCGATCGAAATTTTTCTCAACAGTTTGAAGTCCGAGAGCATCTTGCCCGTGCCCAGCACCACGCTGCACAGCGGATCGTCAGCGATCGAGACGGGCAGCCCGGTTTCCTCGCGGATGCGCTTGTCGAGATTTTTCAAGAGCGCCCCGCCGCCGGTCAGCACGATGCCGCGGTCACTGATGTCGGCGGAAAGCTCGGGCGGTGTCCGCTCCAGCGCCACGCGAATCGCGTTCATGATGGTCGAAACGCACTCGCTGAGTGCCTCGCGGATTTCGCCGTCATCCACCGTGATGGTTTTGGGCACGCCCTCAATCAGGTTGCGGCCCTTGATTTCCATCGTCATCGGCTTGTCGAGCTGGTGCGCGGAGCCGATTTCCATCTTGATCTGTTCGGCCGTGCGCTCGCCGATCAGCAGGTTGTATTTGCGCTTCAGGTAATTCATGATAGCTTCGTCCATCTGATTGCCGGCCATGCGCACCGACCGCGAATAGACGATGCCGCTCAGCGAAATCACCGCGATATCGGTCGTGCCGCCGCCAATATCGACCACCATGTTGCCGCTGGGTTCGGTGATGGGCAGTCCTGCGCCGATCGCCGCCACCATGGCCTGCTCCACCAGGTGCACTTCGCTGGCCTTGGCGCGATAGGCCGAGTCCATGACCGCGCGCTTTTCCACCTGCGTGATCTCGGAAGGCACGCCGATCACGATACGCGGATGCACCAGCATCTTGCGGTTGTGCGCCTTCTGGATGAAATAGTTCAGCATCTTTTCGGTGACTTTGAAGTCGGCGATCACGCCATCCTTCATGGGCTTGATGGCGACAATGTTGCCGGGCGTGCGGCCCAGCATCTCTTTCGCCTCTTTGCCCACCGCCTCCACTTCGCCTGTGTTCTTGTTGATGGCGACGATGGAGGGCTCGTTCACCACAATGCCCTTGCCGCGGGCATAGACCAGCGTATTGGCGGTGCCGAGGTCAATGGCCAGATCGCTGGAAAAAATGCTGAACAGCGACCGAAGGTTGTGGGCCCGCGTTGAGCCTGAATGAAATCCGTTGTTTGACATGACGAATGTTCCGTCTTTCTACTTTCCTGCTCTCCCGGGAATATTCCCGGGGATTCTTTGTCAGGGTATTGGCTGCCCTTATTCTAAGGGATTGCCGTCAACCCTGCTCGAATTCAAAGTTTCAAGGTTTCAGAGTTTCAAGGTTTCAAAGGTAAACCAAGAACCACAGCACATGCCGGGCTGAGACTTTGAAACATTGAAACCTTGACACTTTGAAACCTTGCTCTTACTGAATAATGATCTTCTGCTGCTGCGTATTCACTCCGCCCTGCGCCGTCTGCGCCGTCACCGTGATCACCGCTTCCCCGGTCGGCAGCGGCGGCGTGAAATAATGAAAACTGCCATCCGCGGCCACCATCGGCACTTCGCTGCCGTTCACCATCACCCGCGCCCCATTCTGTGTCTTGCCTGTCACCTCGATCACGTGCCCGTGCTGAATAAACGGGTCCAGTTCCAGCTCGATCGCTTCCGTCTGTTTGCCTTTGACCACGATGTTGAAGCGATTCTTCTCGCTCTCCACCGATTCGTTTCCGGCCGCATCGTACGACTGTACCATCCAGTAATACGCGCCTTCGCCCAATCCGCTTACCGTAACCGCAGCGGTATTAACCCGCTTGTCAACCAGTGTAGAGGAAAAATATGGGTTGCGCGAGATGCGCAAACGGTAACCAGTCGCGTTCGCCATCGGCGTCCAGGAAAACGCCACGTCTTTCGTCGCTTCGCCCGAAGAAAACAGCGGCGCCATGTTGGCCGGGGCAATGGGCGTGGGCGGCCCGGTTTCTTTCGCCTTCTCCAGGTGCGCGTCCGCCGCCCCATGGAAGGTCACTTTCTCCCAGTTGGCCAGTTGGACGGTTTCGCCGTTGCGCGTGACCTCGCCCGCACCTTTCTTCATCAGGATTTCGTGCTGGTCGGCTTGAGGATCGTTGTGCACCTGCGCCGCTGACTCCGGAGCCAGTGAGGCGGTTGCTCCCGCCACGATCACCTGCGATTTCGAACCCTGGCTGTAGGTTGCGGTCGAAAGATCCACGGTTCCTGTGCTCACCGCAACTGCGACATTGGTCTGCTGCTGATCATTGGCCGAGTTCTCCTCGATCACGATCAGCGAATCCTGTTTCACCGTGTAACTGGTGCCGTCGTTGAAAACGACCTTGGCCATGCCTTCCGAGCCGGTCTGGACGATGTCGCCCTTGTCGAGCGGCACGTTGTAGTCGGCCGTCACCCAGCTATTGCCGTTGCTTTTCTTCACCCGCACCGTGCCGTCGAGCGCCGTGAAGTGCGCCTGCTGCGCCGTTACCATGCCAGTGCCCGTCGCCGGAGCCATGTTCGCCACTCGCTCCAGCAACTTGCCGACGAGGTCGTCGGTCTTCTTGACGCCGCTCTCGGTGAATTGCGGAAACGCCATCCGCATGGCGATGAAAAGGATGGCGGCGGCGGCCAGGATCAGCAGCGCCACGCTGCGGTACGTGATCGTCGTCCAGGCAATGTGGATTCCCGGTTTGCGGTTAACGGAAGACACTTTGGGCGAAGAACCTCGAAACTCCGTAAATACGCGGTAAAAGAAAACGGTAGCACAAGCAAAACAGGGGACAGAACAGGTAATGAGTTTGGGACATTACCTTGGTGCAGACTCGTCACCATCCCGGACCCGAACGGCCCTGCGAGGCCAATAACCCTTCGAAACTCTCCTCATGGTTGCCGGCCAACCGGCAGAAGCAGATCTGCCCCGCCCATGGCACACTCCCGCCGGGTCGGCTATGCTTTAGGGCTGCCTTATGGACAGTAGTCCTGCCCTCTCTGCTCCCGATCGCGACCGGCAATGGCTCGCCAACGGCATGGCCATCGTCTGGGCCATTGCCCTGGCTGACCTGGTTTTCCATATCTACTTCAACAATCGCTACGGCTATTTCCGCGACGAGTTCGATTACATGTCGTGCGGCGACCATCTGCAGTGGGGATACGTGGACCAGCCGCCCCTCATTCCGTTTCTGATTCACCTCTCCCGCGCCGCTCTGGGAGACTCCCTCCGCGCCATCCGTTTCATCCCCGCCCTGGCCTCTTCTCTACTGCTCGTGCAAACCGCAGCCATCGCGCGGGAACTGGGCGGACGCCGCTATGCCCTGCTGCTCAGCGCCATCTGCGCTCTGGTCTCGCCGCAGTATCTGTCCAACGGCAGCCTGCTCGGAACCAACAGCCTCGAACCCAATCTCTGGATGGGCTGCGCTTACTTCGTTATCCTCGCCATCAAGCGCTCCGATCCCCGGTATTGGCTCTGGTTCGGCGTCACAGCCGGCCTCGGCATGGAGAACAAATATTCCCTCGCCGTCTTCGGCCTGGGAATGGTCGTCGGCCTGCTGCTGACCGCGCAGCGCCGCGCGTTTCTCAACCCCTGGATCTGGCTGGGCGGAGCCGCCGCTTTTCTCGTCTTTCTGCCCAACTTGTTGTGGAATATCCACTACGACTGGCCATTCTTGCAGTTGATGCACAACATCCGCGCCGAAGGGCGCGACCTGGTGCTGGGACCATTTCAATTTTTCTTTCAGCAAGTGCTGGTTTCCAATCCTTTGAACGCGCCCCTCTGGCTGGCGGGACTATTCGCTCTGCTTCTCTCGGCCCGCCTCCGGCCTTGCCGTGCGCTCGGCTGGGCCTATCTCGTTTCCTATGCAGCCTTTTTCGTTCTGCACGGAAAGAACTATTACCTCGCGCCCATTTATCCCATGCTCTTTGCCGCAGGCGCCGTGGTTCTTGAGTCCGGGCTCGATCGCCGCGACGCCGGCCAGCCCCGCCTGCAATGGCTCAAGCCAGTCATCGCAGTGGTTCTGTTGGCTAACGGAGCGTATCTGGCTCCGATCGTTATTCCCATTCTTTCTCCCGAACACTTCTTCTCCTATGCGAAAACCCTGCCTTTCAAGCTTCCGGTGAACGAGTACTCGCACATGCGAGCAGCCCTTCCGCAGTGGTACTCCGATCAATTCGGATGGAAGGAGATCGCCGACGAGGCTGTGGTTGCCTGGGACCGCATTCCCGCCGCCGAACGATCCGACTGCGGCATCTTCGCCCAGGATTACGGCCAGGCCGGCGCCATCGATTTCTTCGACCGCAAGCTGGGCCTGCCTCCGGCTCTCAGCGGCGACCGCACCTACTGGATATGGGGACCGCACGGCTATTCCGGTAATTGCCTGATCGTGCTCGGCGACAGGAGAGGACGTCTGGAACAACTCTTTGAAGAAGTCGACTACGTAGGCACGTCCGCGGACAACCCTTGGGCGTTGGAGTCGAATATCGGCTTCTACATCTGCCGCAAACCGAAGTTCGGCACGCTCGCTGAGTTGTGGCCGCAAATCAAGCGCTGGCGCTGAGGCGGATTCCTGTGGGGACGGCCGCCCCTTCGGCCGGCTGCAGAAGGCGCAAATTAACCGCGAGGACTCAACGTCTTCCTACATGGTTAACTCTTGTGTTCTCTACGTCCTCGGTGGTCCCCGGCGGTTAGGCTTTGATCTCGCTCTCCTGTCCCACAACCTCAAAGTCACCATCTCCACCTGGTTCGGCTGGAGGATTAAAGTTTTCTAATGAACAAGATGCAAGCGTGCTCCTTACGTTGGTAATCTTGCGCGCCTACTCTCCATCTCCTACTGTGGTCGGAAGCCTGGGGGTGGAATTCCGAATTTATGCTTACGGAATTGGGGAGAGATCGCGTTTGCCACGTCGTGCGTGGCCTCAGCGGAAGAGTGGTGTGTCTGGCACTGGCGCTGTTCGTCGTCGCCACCGCTGCGTGGGCCCCGAGTCTGCTGGCCCAGACGACAACGCCGGAAGAGTCGGGCCGCAAGCTCATCGCCACCGTAAAGCCGGAATATCCCGCTGCCCTGCAGCACGCTCAAATCGGCGGATTGGTCCGGCTGAGCGCGACCGTGCTTGCTAACGGCACAGTCTCCAAGGTTCAGATTCGCGGCGGCAATCCCGTTCTGGCAGAATCCGCAGTGGCTGCCGTCATGAAGTGGAGGTACGCCCCGGGTCCGGCAGTAACCAACGAAGAAGTCAGCGTCAAGTTCACCCCGCACTGATCCCGCACAACGCAGGCCAACCTCGGCTGCGCGTAGCTCCAGATTTCTCTGCTGCTTCCGCGTCCTCCAGCAGTTAGAATTTCCTCATGGCGCTCACTCAATCCCGCGAAATCACTGCTGCCTCCCGTCTTGATAACGTTCGCTATGCCATCCGCGACCTGGCCTCGGTCGCCGACGAGGTCATCGCCCAGGGCCACAAGGTTCTTCCCCTGAACGTCGGCGACCCGCTCAACTTCGATTTCCAGACGCCGCCGCACATCATCGAGGCTGTCTACAAGGCGATGCGCGACGGCAAGAACGGATACGCGCCTTCTCCCGGTATTCCGGAGGCGCTCGAAGCCATTCGCGGTGAAGCTGCGCGCAAGGGCATCCGAACAGTGCGCGACGTTTTCGTCACCTCCGGGGCCAGCGAAGCGGTGGATGTCTGCCTGAGCGCGCTGGTCAACCCGGGCGAAGACGCCCTCACACCCAGCCCCGATTACCCGCTCTACTCGGCGGTGCTCTGCAAATTAGGCATCCGGCTGAACACTTACGATTTGAACGAAGAAGACCAATGGCAGCCGGAACTGGCCGACATCACGCGCAAGCTCACCCCCCGCACCCGCGGCATCGTGCTGATCAATCCCAATAATCCCACCGGATCGCTGTGCACGCGGCAGATGCTCGAGCAGATCGCTGAACTGGCGCGCCGCCATAACCTGATCGTGTTTTCCGACGAAATCTACGACAAGCTGATTCTCGATTCCGATTCTCAAGGAAACGTCACGCCGCACCTGGCCTTCGCCGCAGTCGCGCCCGACGTGCCCTCGGTGACGTTCGGCGGCATGTCGAAGAACTATCTCGTGCCGGGATGGCGCATCGGCTGGGGCATCGTGTCGGGTGACGCCGCCGCGGTTAAGGCTTACAGCGAAGGCGTGCACCGCCTGCTGCGCGCCCGCTTGTGCGCCAACCATCCCGAGCAGTACGGGATCAGGCCGGCGCTCGAAGGCCCGCAGGATCATCTGATCGAAGTGCGGCGCAAACTGCGCTCCCGCCGCGATCTCACCCATAAGTGGTGCGAGTCGACGGCGCGCGTGAGTTGCGTCGCGCCGCGCGGCGCTTTTTACGCTTACCCTAAAATCGACATTCCGGAGAGCGATGAAATCTTCGTGAAGGAATTAATCCGCCAGAAGCACGTCATGGTGGTGCACGGCTCCGGCTTCGGCCAGAAGCCGGGCACGCAGCATTTCCGCATCGTGTTTTTGCCGGATGAGGCGACGCTGGCGAAGGCGTATGCAGCGATCGCGGAATTCATTCGCGAGCGATACGGGAACTGATTCAGCGCAGACGGAAAGAGAATCTCGCCGCAGACAACGCGGAGTGGGCAGAGAAAATTGTTTGTCATTCCGAGCGAAGCGAGGAACCTGCTTTTCGATGGCGTTGGCGAGAAGCAGGTTCCTCGTCGCTTCGCTCCTCGGAATGACAAGCGTTTAGAAGGAACATTTTATCTGCCTCCTCAGCGTCATCTGCGGTGAAAGATTTTGATCTTCGTTCCCACCCCGCCAGTGGGAGAATGGCTCAGCGCCACATCACCACGCCAATGTCGGATTGGATTAAGCTCTTCGGACCTGTCGTCATCATCCTGATCCTTGTCCTTCTGGGTTTCTGGGCGCAGTCACGCCAGAAGCGCAACGAAGTGCTCGAGCAGTGGATCGCGCTGGGCAAGTGCGGCCCTGCCGAGTCATTCCTCGGAACTCTCGATATCGCTGAACACCGGCCCGGACTTCTCCGGCTGACAAGAAGCTCTCAGAAAACCAAATGGCTGCAATTTCAGTATCGCTGGCTGACTGGATTGAGCGAGCAGGCTACCTGGGACGAAGTCCTCTTCGACGGTTCGCGCGGCGTGATCGAACTGAAACGGAAAGAAAAGGTCACGAGCTTTCCATTTTCGAAATTCTCAGCGATTCGCATGCGGGAGCTTTCCCAGGGCGAAGCGGGCTCGCTGTGGCACATGGAGTTGCTCGCCGTGGAAGGTAGGAATGTCTTGTTCGCAACTTCCACCCGCGGCAACCGGCAGACTGCATTTGAGAATTCGGCGGGCCTGGCCAGAGCAATCTCCGCGATCACGTCCCTTCCGGTTCACGTCGTGATGGCGGGCAATGTGTGGACGCCGGGCTGGCCGCCGAAAAATTTGTAACGCCGCCTCTTTCCCCTTTGCGTCCTCCGCATCCTCTGTGTCCTTTGCGGTGAAGCTCTTGATCTTCCTCTTTCCCCTCGAATCTGCTTAAATCAAGACAGGCGCAACTGCGGCGCGCGCCCGGTGTTTCCAGAAATCGCCGTTCCAGAAAACGGTGCTCCTGTAACCGTGGTTGACATTCATTCCCACATTCTCCCCGCAGTAGACGACGGTCCGAAGACCTGGGACGCGTGCGTGGCCATGTGCCGCGCCGCGGCCGCCGATGGCATCACCCACATGGTGGCCACGCCGCACGCCAACGATCGCTACGCCTATGACCGCGAATCCTCCGAGGGCCTGGTCAGGCACCTGCAACAGCTTGTAGGCGATGCGCTGAAGATCGGCCTGGGCTGTGATTTCCATCTTTCCTACGACAACCTGCAGGACGCGTTTGCCCATCCGGCGCGTTACACGATCGAAGGCACGCGATACCTGCTGGTGGAGTTCTCGAACTACGGCATCCCGCAGCAGATCTCGGATTCGCTGCTCCGGCTGGGCGATTGCGGCGTTACAGCGATCGTCACCCACCCCGAGCGCAACCCGATTCTGCGCGAGAATCTGCCGCGCGTGGCCGAGTGGGCGGAACAGGGCTGCGTGATTCAGATGACCGGCTCGGCGCTCACCGGTGCGTGGGGCGAACGCACGCGCCGCGCGGCCGAGTGGCTGCTCGAACATCAAGCCGTGCACGTGCTCGCTACCGACGCTCACGACCTGGAGAAGCGCCCGCCCGTGCTCTCGACCGCGCGCGATGCCGCCGCTGCCATTTGCGGCGAAGATGTCGCCGAGGCCCTCACCGAAACGAATCCTTGCGCCATCGTCACCAACCAGCCTTTGCCCTACTTCCCCGAGCCGCTGAGGACGAGCTACCGGACCGGGAAGTAGGAATCAGGCGCCAGGGGCCAGTGGTCAGCGGCTAGTGGTCAGTGCTCCCGCTGGGGCATTTTCTCGGCGAACTTCGGGGCATTTCTCTGCGGACTCTGCGTTCTAAAGCTTTCAGATCACAGGCACCCATTGGGGATGCCCGATTGGAGCGCGGTCCTCAGATCCCTTCGCGACCTTCGCGGCGTTTCTTTACGATCTTCGCGGTCCAGAGCTTTTGTGAGCTGATGGCTCCGTGAAGTGCCTCGCGCGGCGATTTCTGTGCCAAGCGCCGCTCACGGACGGAGCGAGCCGAGGCTGAGGATGGGTCGCGTTCCGCGGCCCTGTATCGGGGAGTTCAATCGATTTAACTGCCGGATTTAAGTGGCTTGTTATCATTGTGTTACAAGGAATATTTCCCACAGGGGATGAGGCCTGTAAGGGCGTTGAGAATCAGCGCGTTGCGAGGAACTTCACCATTTCTGGTTCAGCTAGAACCGGTCCGATTACTGCGGGCTGGAAGGATCCCCTTGGCCGGAAGTTGTCGTTGGTGCTGTCGCGGGAGGAGGCGGGTTGGGCGACGCTGGAGCAGGAGAAGGTGAGGGAGTGGCGGTGTGAGGAGCCGCGGGCGACGCTGCCGGCGACGTCTTCTGCGGGCCGGTGGTCATGGCGCTCTCGGGATTGAGCAGGTGATCCTTGCTTGGCCCCAGGCCCAGACTGATCAGCGCGCGCGAGTCGGGAACTTCCTTGGTCTGCCAGCCGTGGTCGCCCTGATAACGGCTCATGGCGTCTTCGCTGGCCTGGTTCCAGGTGCCGGTCGGTTCTCCCGTGAGGTAATGCTCGCGGATCAGCGCTTCCTGAATGGTGCGGGCTCGATCCGCGTCAATTTTCTTCTGACCTCGCACCCGGGATGATTTCTTTTTGCGCGAGGAATGATGCGCGGAAGACGCGGTATGGGTTGCAGTCGCGGATTTCGTCGCGCTGGCCGAGGAGTTTGACTTCGTGGTGGAATGTTGCTGGGTCGCAGGCTTCTTCGCCGCCGTGTCGGCGCTCGCGTCTTGCCGGGCGCTGGCCACCGGAACGAAGACACAGCTGGCCAGCAGCGCGCTCAGCGCACTGAATCGTGCTCTGCGGATTGCAGCCGACGGCAGAGTCATCCAAGTCAGATCGATGAGAAACCCTCAGGGGCTATAGCCTGCGTTACTTGCGGTCCTGATCGGCACCCTTCGGCTCGCTGCGCTCGCTCAGGGCAAGCTGCAAATCAAAGCCGTGCCCTTCCCAAGAACTCTTTCGAACCAGCTCGCCATCCTGCAAAAACAAAACGCCCAACGAACGCTGGCATTGTAATCATCCCCGATGAGGGGGTACAGTGCCAATTCCCGTTGGGCTGACTTCGGTTACGGAAGTGTACCCGCGTCGAAGATCATTCCGTCTTGCCGCGTCGAACCACGCGGGCGAACCAGGAATACCACATCCTGGCCGCTCTTCATGCCGGCCTCGATTCTGGCGAAATCTTCTTCGCTGTTCACCGGCTGCTTGTTGATTTCCAGCACGACGTCGCCTCGTCCCAGGTTAACGTCTTCGGCAAAGGAGCCCGGCTTCACGTCCTGCACGATCACGCCTTTACCGACCGGCAGGTCGAGTCGCTCCGCCAGTTCCGGAGTCACCTTGCGCACGGTTGCGCCGAACTTGCTCGGTTTGGGAGCGCTCTCGTCGTTCTCCTGATCCTCTCCCAGCTCGGAAGCAAACAACTTGGCGCGATCCGCGACGGTCACGGTTGCATCCTGCTGTTTGCCGTTGCGAATGAACGTCAGCTTCACCTTGGATCCAGGTTTGCGAGAGGCAATGTCTGACACCAACTCGTCTCCCTTGGCGACTTTCTGGCCATCCACCGCGATGATCGTGTCGCCAACTTTCAGGCCGGCCTCGTCGGCGGGACTGCCCGCGACTACCGTAGACACCGTGATCCCGGAACCGGCGCCATAGACCCGGGCGATAGCCGGGTTCTCGAGCTGGCCAAACTTGATGCCGATCGAGCCGCGCGCTACGCGATGTTCGGGCTCGATAAGTTGGTTATAAACCTCAACCACGGTCTTCGAGGGCAGGGCAAAACCGACACCCGCGTAGGCATCGGTCTGGCTGAGAATGGCGGTGTTGATGCCGATCACTTCCCCGCTCATATTGACCAGCGGCCCGCCGGAATTGCCGGGATTGATGGCGGCGTCGGTCTGAATAAAGTTCTGGAACTGACGGCCTTGTACGATTTCGCGGCCCTTGGCGGAAACGATGCCGGCGGTCACGGTCTCCGACAAACCAAACGGACTGCCGACGGCCAGGACCCAATCGCCCACCTGCATGGCGTCAGAGTCGCCCATCTTGGCGGCGGGCAGGGCATGGTCCACATCCACCTTGATCACCGCCAGATCCGTCTCCGGATCCTCGCCGATGACTTTGGCGTCGTGCTGCACGCCGGGCGGATCATCCTTGAAGCGTACCCGGATGCGATCGGCCCTTTCGACCACATGCCGGTTGGTGACGATGTATCCCTTGGCATCGACAATTACGCCGGAACCGAGCGAGCGCTCGCGCATGGGGCTTTCGCCCTGGCCAAGCGGATTCTGGCCGCCGGGACCACCGAAGAAATGATTGAAGAAATCGTCCATGCCGCCTTCGTCGTCATCATCCTGGTTGCCGCGGCGCCGGTGCACCTGCTTGATGGTCGATTCGGTGTTGATGTTGACCACGCTCGGCTCGAGCTGTTTGGCGACCTGGGAGAAAGCATTTGAAAGCTGCTGCGAGAAACCGCTCGCGGGCTGCGACGCGGTGATGGCCAGCGGGGATGCGTCGCCTGATTTCTGCCCCTCCTTGCCCTTCACCCCGTACGAGATAACCGTGCCGATCAGAATGCCGACCGCGAGAGTTGCCAGAATGCTCAACGAGTAGGCCCAGCGATGGGCCCTCATGCGCATCCACATTGCGCGCGAATCCATAGTCTTACTTCCCTCCGAGAATCAGAAACCCCTTCCATTATACCCATTTGCGCGATCCCGTCGGGAGCGCGCCGGGGGTGGGCGTTGATAGCGATTCGCCGCCATGGTGGGGCTACGGCTTATTAGACGCAGGAAAGGGCAAAATCGTTTGATGGAAGTTGAGATTCACTTCGCTTCGTAGACCGTCTTGCCGCCTACGACGGTGCGCAGGACTTTGGTGCCCAGCAACTTCTCGGCCGCGGACGCGGTCACGTCGCGGTCGAGGACGACGAAATCGGCCAGCATGCCGGGCACGATCTTGCCTTTTTCTTTCTCCTCGAATTCGGCGAAGGCCGAGCCGGTGGTGTAGGCGGTGATGGCCTGATCCATGGTGATGCGCTGCGCCGGGAAGAACTCCTGCTTGCCGTCCACACTCTTGCGGGTGACGGCGGCATAGAGTCCGCGGTAGGGCGAGACCGGTTCCACGTTGTAGTCGGTGCCGAAGGCCAGGGTCACGCCTTTATTCAAGAATGCTGCCCATCCGTAGGAAAGCGACGCCCGCGCCGGGCCAAGCCGCGCCTCGGCCCAGCGCATATCGGTCAGCACGTGGCTGGGCTGCATGGAGGCAATCACTTTCAGCTGCTTGAATTGCGCGATTTGGGCGACGGTGGGGCACTGGGCATGTTCGATGCGCAGACGGTAATCGTCTCCGCCGTTGGCCGCCTTCACTTTCGCTTCTTTAGCGGCCTTCTCAGCCGCGGCGAAGGCGTCGAGCGCCATCTGGATGCCTTTGTCGCCGATGGCATGAAATCCGATCTGAAAGCCGGCGAGCACGCGCTCCGTGGTCATCGCATTCAATTTCTCGGGATCGTAGCGGGCCAATCCGTAGTTTTTCGGATCGTCGGCGTAAGGTTCGGAAAGCGCTGCCGTGTGCCCGCCGAGAGAGCCGTCCATGAAGCCCTTCAGCATTCCGGTGTGCAGCATCAGGTCCGACTGCGGGTGGGACGCGCGTTTCTTATCGAGCTGTTCGACGGTTTCGTCGAAGGGCAGCCACTCGGAGATGCGCGCGGTCAGCTTGCCTTCCTTTTCGAGTTCTTCGTAGATCTGAAAATCTTCCCAGGCGGAGTTGTCCTGCGCCGAAGTCACGCCATTTTCGGCCAGCTCTGCCAGCGCGACTTCGATCGCATGCCGCCTCTGATCGTGGGTGAGTTTCGGAATGGCCAACTGCACTGCGTCCTGAGCGGTATCGCGCAGGATGCCGGTGGGTTCGCCGGCGTCGTTGCGGTCAATGTGCCCGCCCTGAGGATCGCGGCTGGCCAAGGTAATGCCGGCAAGCTGCAGAGCACGCGTGTTGGCCACCGCGAGATGTCCGTCCACGCGATCGAGAAATACCGGATGGCCGCCGGAAACTTCATCCAGGTCCCAGCGGCTGGGCAACGCTTTCACCAGCCAGGCGGTTTCATCCCAACCGCCGCCCAGAATCCATTCGCCGGGCTTGGCGGTTTGCACCTTGGCCGCCAGGCGCTCGCGCATTTCGTCGAGCGACTTCACGCCATCGAGATCCACGCCGAGCTTCTGCTGCCCGGCATCGGCGAGGTGCAGGTGCGCGTCGTTGAATCCGGGCATGACGAAGTGCCCGCCCAGGTCGATCACCTGCGTATCGGGCCCTTTCAGCTTCATCAGGTCGAAGGTCTTGCCCACGGCCTGAATACGGTCGCCGCGCACGGCAATGGCCTCTTCCCGCAGGATGGAACTGAATGGAGTGTTGGCGGGCACGCCGGTGTAGATGTTGGCGTGCGTGAAGATGATGTCGGCCTTTGGCTTGGCTTCCTCGGGCTTGGGCGCAGCGGTCTGGGCTTGCAGGCCGACGCCGAGCGCTCCAACGACAAGGAGGCCGATCGTGAATAAGAAACAAGTTGTCGAGCTTCGCTCGACCGGACAGCCGAGGGCGGCTGTCCCCACATTTTTCAGATTCATTCTCCCACCCCCGCCAGCGCGAGCATGGTCAGCAGAATGCGTTTCAAGGCCAGCTCGCGCCCGTTGGAATCGAACCACTCCTGCAAAGTGTGCGCCCCGCCGCCCGATCCGCCGCCGCCGATGGCCACGGCTTCCAGGCCGAGCGACAAGGGGATATTGGCGTCGGTGGAGGCGCGCTGGACGTGGGCGGCGTTGCCCAGTTGCACGTCCACGGCGCGCACCACCTGCAAAATCCGCGCCCCCGCTGTCAACTCGCCCGCAGGACGGCTGCCGATCACCACCACTTCGCAACCGACGCCGGCGGGACGTTTCTGCGCCGTGGAGCGCATCTCGGCCGCCAGTGTTTCTTCTTCCACGGCGCGATTCAGCGCCTGGCGCAGCGATTGTTCCAGCCGCTCCATTTCGGCCATGGAAGTCGAGCGGATATCCACTTTCATGCTGGCCGACTCGGGAATCGAATTCACCGAGGTGCCGCCGCGAATGACGCCGATATTGAACGTGGTTTTGGGCGAGGCTGGAACCGGCGTGGCGATGAAAGTCTCGATGGCTTTGGCCAGAATCACGATGGGGTTGGGCGCGCCAAAATCGCTCCAGGAATGTCCGCCCGGACCGCGCACGATCACTTCAAAGCGGCGGCTGCCGAGGGCTTCGGCGACGATGGTATCGGCGCCCGCGCCATCGAGCACGAGGGTGTAGGCAATCGAATCTTTCCAGCGCGGGGTGGAAAAAATATGGCGCATGCCGCGCAGGTCGCCTTCGCCCTCTTCGCCCACGTTGCCGATGAAAACGAAGGGCAGGGCGTGGCGGATGCGCACCGAGCGCAGCAGCGCGGCGATCCCCAGCATGGCGGCCACACCGGCGCCGTTATCGGAGACGCCCGGGCCGTAGATGCGGCTTCCCTGCTGGCGGATATTCAGCGGCGTGTTGGCGGGAAAAACCGTGTCAATGTGGGCGCTGAGCGCGACGTAGCGGCGGCCGAAGCCAGGATGCGTGCCGAAAACGTTGCCCACGTCGTCAATGCGGACATCGTCGAGGCCGACTTCGCGAAAGCGCTCGACCAGCCACGCCGCGCGCGCCGCCTCGCCAAACGGAGGCGCCGGAATGCGCGCCATCTCCATCTGCCACTGCGCCAATTGCGGCTCTTGCGTGCGAAACCAGTTGAACGCCGAGCGCACTTCTGGAGCCGCGGCCAGGCGCGAGACTTCGTGCTGCAGCGCCGAGGCAAGATCGGGCATGTCCGCACGTGGGGGAGTGGGGCTCATGAGAGTTATAGAGGTCAGTTTACAACGCGTGGGAAGGAATGGGGATTGGCGAGGATGGAAACCGGAGTTGCAGAAGACGTGTGACGGTTTGCCCAATCACTGAAAGTTGTCGGCTATTTCGACGAATGTGCGGCGCCCGCCGCTCTCCGTTCCACCGCCGCGACCAGCGCCTTGGTGGCGGGAATCTCGATCGCACGCCGGTGAGCGCCGCGCAGGATCGGTCCCGCGATGGCATCGAGTTCCGGCGGCTTGCCCTGGGCTACATCTTTCTGCATGGAACTGCGCATGTTGCCGGGCATCTTCATCATGAGGGCGAGCACCGCCTCCACATCGACGTTCGCTCCCTCGGCCTTGGCGACCGCGCCGGTTTCTCGCACGCACGCCTCCAGTTGGCGTTTCCACGCGGGATCTGACGTGATTTGCCCGGTGGTGAGGTCTCCCGCCGTCGAGGTGAGGGCCAGGGGAGCGAGGAAAACCAGCTTGCTCCACATCAGCGTGGGCTCGTCGTCTACGAAGCGGCAGTCGAAACCCATTTGCTGAAACTCTGCGACGGTGGGGCCGAGCAAGGCTTGTCCTCTGGAGGAAACGCTGAGCCGGGCGAACGACGACCGGTGGATGATGTATCCGGGAGCGACGCGCTCGGATTCCACACCGATCGTCGCCGCGATGACTTTGTCGGCACCGTACCTGGAACGAAGCAGCGGGATATGGTCGATGCCATTGAGCAGGGGAACGATCGCACCGACCGACTCGGGCCTGGTCAGCGCGTGCAGGGCTGGCTCCAGTTGGGTGGCTTTCACCGTGAGCCAAAGCACATCGGCGGGCGGGACTTCCGCAGCGCGTGAAACCGGCACGCTGAAATTTCCGAACACGCTCTCCAGACGCAGTTGCTCGGGATATTGGGCGAGCGAGTCGCGTCTTACCACCAGCGTGACCGAAGCGCCGGAACGCGCCAGGCACGCGCCCATCAGACCGCCGACGCCGCCGGCTCCGAGAATCGCATGATGCAATGGCTGAGACATTTATGTAAAGTGCGTCATCCTGAGCGAAGCCGCTTTTCAGGCGGAGCGAAGGATCGCGCAGCCTAAATCAGCATACCGCAGTGATCACCTCGGCTTGACGCCGGCATCCACACACTCCTATCTCCGCATCCGTGAGGGTGTGGTCGCTCTGCTTGGCGCGCTGATAAATTCGATCGACAATGTCGTCGGTAGCTCGAATGTCATGGCGCTCCAGCCAGAACAGAATATTCGATTTGCCGCTCATGGGGCCGACGTCAATGATCTGGTCCAGTCCAAACACGTGCGAGGGCACGCCGGAGTAGACCGTGTTGGCCAGCACGACGTCATTTTTGTGATAGGCCTTGATGATGGCGGCGGCGTGCACGCCGGTCGCGGTGCGGAAAGCATCGTCGCCGACCACCGGATAATTCTTCGGAATGGGCACACCGGTGGCGCGCGAGACCGCCTGGCAATATTTCTTCAGCTTGGTCAGGTCCTGCAGGTCCCAGGGCGGAATGCCCATCAGCTTGAGATTCACCAGCATCTGATCAATCTGGGTGTTGCCGACGCGCTCGCCCAGGCCGATGGCGCATCCGTGCACGCAATTCGCGCCGGCCATGATCGCCGCGATGGAGTTGGCGATGGAGAGGCCGCGATCGCTGTGGCCGTGCCAATCCACGCGAATCTTTTCGCCCGAGGGCTTGACCACTTCTTCGATCACGAACCGCACCAGCGCCAGCGCGCCCATGGGCGTAGCATGACCCGCGGTGTCGCAAACGCAGATGGCGCGCGCGCCGCAGTTGATGGCGGTGGAATAGAGGCGCTTCACCGTCTCGGGATCGCAGCGGCTGGTGTCTTCGGTGACGTACATCACGTCGAGCCCGAGCGAAACTGCATAATTGATAGCCCGTTCGGTGGTGTGCAGAAGAAAATCGTCGGTCCATCCCTCGGTGAAGCGGCGGATCGGACTCGAACCGATGAAGGTTGCCGCCTCGATGCGCAGGCCCGTTTTCTGGACGATTTCGGCGATGGGGCGAATGTCGTTTTCGTGGGTGCGGGCGGCGCAGTTAGCGCGAATCTTCATCTTGTGCGCCACGATCTCGCGCGCCAGCGCAGTCACGGCCTCCACCGCACGGGGCCCGGCGCCGGGCAGGCCGAGATCGAGAAAATCGATCCCGATCGCTTCCATCAGATGAAGAATTTCGATCTTTTCTGGAACCGAAGGATCGCGCACGGAGGGCGATTGCAAGCCATCGCGCAGACTCTCGTCGTTCAACAACACCGGCCCTGGATGCTTCATTCCCGGCGGGAGGATCTTGTTCCAGTCGTAGATGAGGTCGGAGGTGTTCATGGGAAAGCTGCTAGCTGCTAGCTTCTAGCTAAACCCTATGTACGAGCGTCCATACCGACCCTCGACGCGGCGCACAAAGACTCGCATTTTGTTGGTCCCCAACAGCCCCACAATCTTTGATGGCCAGCAGCTAGAAGCTAGGGGCTCGAAGCTATTTTTCCTTCGGCGGCAGCGTCAATCCGAACACCGAGATCTGTCCCTGCCCAGCTACATTCACCTTGGTCTCGCCGGGATTGGGCAGGTAGAGCGTCTTGCAATTCTCGCAGCGATACACTTCGGCGTTCGGTCCCCAGGCCTTCTCAATGTCGCCGCACTCGCGCTCGACCACGTCTTTCATGTAAAACCAGCGCTTCAGGTGCCCGCCGCAAAACTTGCCCTTGTCGTTTTTTTCGTTGCAGGCGCGCTGGCCGGATTTCTTGACCTTGACCTTGTGATGAGGAAGTTGCTGGAGGTTGGTAGAAGCGGAAGTGGTGACTGCGCTGATCGCCAAAGGATATACCCTCGTTCGTAGTTGCGAGTCCTGAGTCGTGAGTCCCGAGAATGCACGGCCCTCGTTGGCGACTCAGCACTCAAGCCAACATTGTATCTCAGGTGCGAGCCGCGCCACCCCGAGTCCGAGGTTGCGAGTCGCGAGAACAAATCTGTTCTCACACGCGGCTTTGCGGCTCGAAAGTCGGGACTAGGGTAGTGGCTGAATTTTGGCTGGTTTGGGTTTTAGTGCTGTGGAAAACTTCTAGAGTTCAAATTCAGCCACTACCGGGACTAGGGACTCGCGACTCGGGACTGTCGTATGCTGAAGAATTATGATCACGATCGTTTCGGGACTTCCCCGCTCAGGAACTTCATTGATGATGCAGATGCTCGTCGCGGGCGGAATGACGCCTCTTTCCGATGGCGAACGGCACGCTGACGAAGATAATCCGCGGGGTTGCCTGGAGTGGGAACGGATCAAACAACTGCCGAAAGATCCCGCCTGCATTGCCGAGGCCGAAGGGAAAGTGGTGAAGGTAATCTCACAGCTTCTGCTGGCGCTGCCGGCCGGGCATGAGTACCGGGTGATTTTCATGCAGCGTCCGATGGCGGAAGTGCTGGCCTCGCAGGATCAGATGCTGCGGCGAAGAGGCACGTACAAGGAGGGCGCCGACCAGGCTGCCGTTTCCGCGGCGTTTGAGAAGCATCTGCGCGAGCTGTACGCGTGGATGGAGGGCAAGCCGTATGTGAAGAGTCTGCGTGTTCCTTATCACGATGCATTGCATCAGACGAAGGAAATCGCGCTGCAGCTGGAGCAGTTTCTCGGGATCAGATTGAACATCGAAGCGATGGTTCAGCAGGTAGATGGGTCGCTGTATCGGAACCGAGGGAAGTAGTTCTCGGGCCTGGCACGTATTCCGGTGATTTCTCAGTTTGGCGGCTCGGACGCACTGCGCCGTCGAGCTTCGCTCGACCGGACCCGTTCGACTCGCTACGCTCGCTCAGGGCAGGCTTACGGGGGCGGCTGTCCCCACACAAGAAATACCCACCGCAAAGTGCGCGAAGAAGCACCGCGAAGGTCGCAGAGTAAACAGAAGACCACTTCATCCGAGAAAGTTCAGAACTCGCGCTTCGGCGTGGCCTGATCGGCGCCCACGCGGCCGACTTGGATTTCCGCCTTGTGGTAGTTCTCGCCCTTGATGGGCGCGCCCGCCATGCGCCGCAGGATGGCGATCTGGCCGACGTGCGTGAGGGCGTCGGCGACCGGACCCTGAAACAATTTTTCGAACGGCGCCTGAACCGCCTCCGGGGAAGCCAGAAAGTCGTCGAATTTTTTCAGCACGGCGAAAAATCGCTCGACCTCTTGATCCCAAGGCATGGGCTTCGAATCCTGCCACTTCTGCTGGCCGGCGGCAATGGACAGCGCCCAGTCAAGCAGGTCGCCCATGTGGGCCAGAATCTGTCCCGGGGTGCGCAAGCCCTCGCCACCACGAAAGTCGGCGAATCCGGCGGGCGCGTGGCGCAGGGTCTTGCCGCCGCGATAGGCCAGCGTAGCCAGGGTGTGGCGAAACAATTCGCGTTTAGGATCGGACGGGTGGGTTGGGGCAGGCGGAGTCATGGCGACAAGATTACAACACTTAAGTCCGACTGCGCATGATCGCCCGCAGTTGAAAGCAAGGCTTCCGACAACTGGTTATATTGAGTTGTGGAGATTGTGATGAAGCCTTTGATCTTTGCTTTCTCTGTTGTGTTTGGGTGCGGCGGTCTGAGCGCGCAGACGCCTGCCTGGCAGCCGTCTCCGGGACATACGCAAGTGGCGATATGGCCGGGTGCGGTGCCTGATGCGGTGCCTGTCGCGGGGCCGGAGGTTTTCGCTGACGGGACGGATAGGGACTTTCTGGTTGCCGGCAGGCCGGTGGCTGGGGTGGGCAAAGTCTCCCGGCCTACGATGACGGTTTATCCGCCAGAGGGAAAGAACACGGGTGTTGCGGTCGTCGTTTTTCCTGGCGGGGGCTATTGGGCTCTGGCCATCGATCTTGAGGGCACAGAGGTCTGCGACTGGCTGACGTCGAAGGGGATCACGTGTGTGCTGTTGAAGTATCGCGTTCCGGGTAAGGGACTATTTCCGAGATCGGGGCCGTATCCGAAATCACCGATGGCGCTGGAGGATGCGCAGAGGACCCTGGGGCTGGTGCGATTTCACGCGGCGGAGTGGAAGATCGATCCGCACAAGATTGGCGTGCTCGGGTTTTCGGCAGGCGGGCATCTGGTGGCAGCGATGAGCACGCATTTTATTAAGCGCTTGTATCCAGCTGTCGATGCCGCCGACAACGAAAGCTGCCGCCCGGACTTTGCGGTGGCTATTTACCCGGGACATATGCTGGAGAATACTTCGCAAAAGTTTGAGTTGAATCCGTATGTTCCTGTCACCCGCGAGACGCCGCCTACATTTATTCTGCAGGCGGAAGATGACCCAGTGGACCCGGTACCGAACTCGCTGGTTTACTACGCTGCGCTGAAGAAGGCCGGGGCACCCGTGGAGATGCATTTGTATGCGCACGGCGGTCATGCGTTTGGGCTGCGGCGCACGAAGCTTCCGGTGACGGCATGGCCTCAGTTGGTGGAGACCTGGCTGGGGACAATCGGAATGATTCTGGAGTGATTCGTATTCCACTGATCGGCGGGCGGGGGAAAGGGAAAAGCATGCGGCGCAGGCCGCGCAGAATGCGACCCATCTCAAAACTGTTAGAATCTCCCGCATGTCGACGACGTTCGTCCTCGTACACGGCGCGTGGCAATCGACCGGCACGTGGGACCGGCTGGTCCCGTTGCTGGAAAAGCAGGGCCATCGGGTGATCACACCGGTCCTCAGCGGGCTTGGCACAGACCAAAGCCGTCTCTCTCCCGACATTACGCTGCAGCAACATGTGACGGACGTTTCGCGCGAGCTTTCAAAGTCCCCGGAGCAAGTGATCCTTGTAGGTCACAGTTACGCAGGCATGATCATCAGCGGCGTGGTCGAGACGAACCCGGCTCAAGTCGAGCGATTGGTTTTCCTGGATGCCTTCATTCCAGAAGACGGACAAAGCGCACTCGACTTGCTTCCGGCTGAGATTGGCGCCCATTTTCGCGGCGTCGCACGAGAGCAGGGAGATGGCTGGCGGTTACCGGGCGGGGAAAACCAACTTGATCTCTGGGGACTGAAGCCGGGCGAGGCGCGCGATTTCGTGCGTGCCCGGCTGTGCGATTTCAGCCTGCGTTGCTTTGAGGAGCGACTGCGTCTTCCAGCCAACCGGAAGGCCGGCACTCCAGCCACCTTCGTCAGCTGCGTCGCGGAAGGATATCCGGCGAGGCCGTTCTTCGAGCCGTTTGCCAGAAAGGCTCGTGCCTCCGGCTGGGAGGTGGCTGAAGTGAAGACTGGCCACGACTGCCACGTCGAGCGGCCGGACGAAGTCGCGAACATTCTGCTGTCGGCCGCGCCGTCTCATTGAAAGACCGGGCTGGAGCCAGGGAGATCGGATTTACGAACGACGTGTGCCGGGGGATTCGCTGTACAGAGCGGGCCTCAAAATCCTTGGACCATGCAGAGAAGCAGACCCTCAGGAGCTAAAGTGCGTGCGTGAGAAGTCGTCTTCCGCCCCTTCGGGGCTTGGTCATTTCCCACTTTGACCCATGGCTTACGCCATGGGCTGCACTCTGCCGCCGCTTCGCGGCTGAGGACCCCATGGTCTACTCCACCACGGAGCGAGATTTTGAGTTCTCACGCACACACTAAAGCCCCAGTTCATTCTGGCGCGTATCGGCACGGCTAAAGCCGTGCCCTTCCCAAAGCCCTCCCCTCAGTCGATTCGGCTGAACGAACAGCTCACAACTGCTTGCGCCCAACCACTCCCGCCGCGCGCAGCGCGCCGCGCATGCGCTGACCCAACCCGTTGGCAAATTGAAAATCCAGAAAGCCTTCCATCTGCTGCGCGAAGCGTTCGCCGTAACCGTACCACCAGACCTTTTTCATTCCCGGAATAAGGTCCACATCGAGATATTTCAGCCGCACCATCTCTTCCAGACCGAAACGGCCGTGAGTGCGGCCAAGGCCGCTCGATTTGAAACCGCCATGCGGAGCTTCGCTGATGCCGAAGCAGGAAATCACATCGTTGACCATGATGGTGCCGGCTTGAATCTGCCGGGCCAGGCGCTCGCCGCGTTTCGAGTCGCGGGTCCACACGCTCGCCGCCAGGCCATACTCAGAATCGTTGGCCAAGCGCACGGCTTCTTCGTCGCGGTTGAACGGCATAACGGGCAACGCCGGACCGAAGGTTTCCTCCCGCATGATGCGCATCTCATGGGTCACATCGGCCAGTACAGTGGGACGATAGAAGTTCCTGCCAAGCTCGGGGATTCGCGTGCCGCCGGTCAAAACCCGCGCTCCACGGGCCTTGGCGTCTTCGACGTGGGCTTCGACAACAAGCAATTGGCGCTCGTGGATCAGCGGGCCCACGTCGGTCTCGGCGTCCATGCCGTTCCCCACGCGCAGCTTTTTCGTTTTCTCCGCGCACGCCGCCAGGAACTGCTCGTACAGACTGCGATGCACGTAGCAGCGCTCGACCGACAGGCAGGCCTGTCCCGCGTTCACGAACGCTCCCCAGACCGCTGCGCTCGAAGCTACGTCAACGTCGGCATCATCGAGCACGAGCATGGGATCTTTGCCGCCCAGTTCCAGCACCACGGGAAGCAAACGCTCGGCGGCAGCCGCGGCAATGCGCCTTCCCGTAGAAACGCTGCCGGTGAAAACCAGCTTGTCAATGCCATGATGATCCAGGGGCGAATGCACCAGAGCCGCGCCGGTCGCGCCGTCTCCGACGATCACCTGGAAGATGCCTTCGGGAACTCCTGCGGCATGCAGCATCGAACGCAATTCCAGCGCAGCGATGGAGGTAAATTCCGACGGTTTCAGCACGACGGCGTTGCCCGCCAGGAGCGCGGCCAAGGTTTCGGTCGCAGGAATCGAGAACGGATAATTCCACGGAGAAATGATCCCCATGACGCCGTAGGGCTCGCGCACCAGCCGCCCGCTTTTCATCCTGGTGGCAAGATTGCCGTGGGCTATGGGTTCGTCGGCAAGCAGACGGTGGGCATGGTCGATCAGGAATCTGGCCGCGTCGAGCACGACCAGAACTTCGGTGACCAGCGCCTCGGCTCGCGGCTTGCCGGCTTCGCGGGTTATGGCGGCGGCAATTTCCGATTTCTTATCGTGCAGGCGGCGCTGGAACTCGCGCACGATGGCAATGCGGTTCCTAAGGCCCAGGTCGCGCCATGCCGGCTGCTCGGCGCGGGCGCGCGTTACCGCGGCGAGAACATCGTCTTCCTCGGCACAGGCGAACTCGCGGAGGAGCTCGCCCGTCGCGGGATTTGACGAAGTGATTTTGCGGCCCTTCGTTTGCGGGATTTGAATGTCGGTCGCCACGGGGTCCGTCTATATTCCAGCCTACTTCATCCCGGGATACTTCCCCAGGTAGATCAGCACGAAATCCAGCGTATCCATCAGCGCATGGGCAATCACGGGCGCAGCGAGATTGCGGCCGCAGGCCAGATAGAGCGACCCCAGCAGCAGCCCATCCCAGATGTTTTCAATAATGCCTGTGCTTCCCTGATCGAGGTGGGCGCAGCCAAAAATTGCGCTGATAGCGACAAGGCTCACGATCCAGGCGGGCTTCGGGTTGCGAACCACGCCCGCCAAGCGGTTCATCAGGTAACCCCGGTAAACGATCTCCTCCCCTAGCGCGCCGAGCGTCCACAGGAGAACGAGGTAGATCAGGAACAGTTTCAGATTGCCAACCATGCCGGCGAAATCCGACAAGTCGGGCATCCTTCCCAGCCAGCGCGCGAGCAGGGGCTGGCTGACGAACAATTCGAACAGTTCCATGCCGAGACCGGCTGCGATTCCAATCAGGATTGCATTACGCCAACTGCGCGGAGGTGTGAACCCGACGTCCTTCCAGCGCATCCCGCGCAGGCGCAAGGAAACCCATCCCAAGAGGAACAAGTACGGAGTCTTGCTGGCGTAAATATGGTGGTGCACGTCGGCGTAAAACAGCCCGGCTACAATGGCAAACTCGGCTGCCACCAGCCAACGGCTGTCGCGCAATCGTTGATGTAGAGATACGAAGTTTGGCACGGAAACTCTCGAACGTGTTACCGGCACCCTTGAGTGGAGGGCACGTATTCTCTTTCGCCCCTCCGGGGCTTGCCCATTTCCCGCTGACGGCCCACGGCTTACGCCCGTGGGCTGCATTCTTGCGCCGCTTCGCGGCTAGCGCAGCCGGACCCTACCCAAAACCTACTTGCGCAGCCGGTTCTAGTACTCGTTTGCAGGGCCGCTTCTAGTATTCGACATTCACCAGATACAGTCCGCCAGCGGGCGCGGTCGGCCCAGCCGCTGAGCGGCTGTGCGCCTCAAGGATGCGCGTCACGTCCTCGACCTGCAGCGTGCCTTTGCCGACGAGGATGAACGTTCCCACCAGATTCCGCACCATGTGGTGGAGAAATCCAGAACCGCGAACGGTGTAGACGAACTCGCCCCCGGCACGCTCCCACCCTGACGAGAAAATCCTGCGCACATTGGAAACCGGTCCCGGGTTCGTTTCGTCTCCCATTCGTATTTCCTCGTGGTTCGTTCTTCGCTCGGGATCGACCGCGGCAAACGAAGTGAAATCGTGCTCGCCCACTACGAGCGATGCGGAGAGAATCATCGCCTGCTCATCCAGCGGATAAGGATAATGCCATACATAGCGCGCCAGAAAGGGCGAGCAGATTGCTTGCCTATAGATGCGGTAACGATAAGTCTTGGCCCGCGCGGAATGGCGGGCGTGAAACTCCGGCGGTGCTTCGCTGACTTCCAGCACCCGCACGGCGGCCGGCAAAATATCGTTCAGCGCTTTAACGAAATTTTCGGTAGGGACCGACGACTCCGTGACAAATGTCATGACTTGCGCCAGGGCATGCACGCCCGCGTCGGTTCGGCCCGAGCCCTGCGGCAGGACCTTTTCGCCGGTGATGCGTCCAATGGCTGAGGCCAGTGTGCCTTGCACCGTAACGGCGTCAGGCTGCACTTGCCATCCGGAGAACTCCGACCCGTCATAGGAAAGAATCACTTTGAGATTGCGCACGCTTTGATCTTCCGGACAACGATCTTTCGAATCTCGCATCGGAATTATGCCATCCAAGCATTTTCAGGCTTGGCGGGACTGGCGGACATTCCCTTCGCCAGCAATGTACCAGTTCCACGGACGACGCGTAATGTCTGAGTTTCGCGGCTGGGACGGACTGCGCTGTCGAGCGTAGCTCGACCGGACAGTCGGTGGCGGCTGTCCCCACGTAGTTGTTTCCGCGAACTTCGACATTGTCCACGGTGCGGTGAGAGTCAGGCCTGATTCAGGTCAGCTATACTGGAAGGCTTCCGTCGGGACTCTAGGCTCCACGAGTGAAGGTTGTGCGCTACTGCGTCGCCTGGACTAGAGAGGCGGGAGCGGTGACGGGCGGAAGCAAGAAACCGGCACAGCGTCGGGAAGGTGGTGTTCTCCCAGCTTTCAGGAACCTTCCGCACGTCTTTTGCGTACCAATGCTTGACCAGGACTGTGATTTCCGCAGTTTGCGGTCTCAGGGAAATGCGGCCTCCCTTACTGAAGGCCTTAATCCATCGGTCTTACGAACGGAGACAAGTAGATGCCATTCGCACGTTTCGCTTCGACCCTCCGGCTGGCTGCTGCGGCAAGCCTGCTCGCCATGCTGACTCTCGGGTGCTGGGCACAGGAAACGCCCACGGCGCCGGCTCCGCAGCCGTTGGCGGAGAGAGCGCTGCCGGTTCTGAATTATGCCGAGCCGGTGTCGCACTTCCCCAATCCGATTGGGCCGTACACGGCCCGGCACGCGGCTCCGCCGAATCTGGCGAACACGGCGCGGATTGACCAGCTCATGCACGACGGCAAGCTGTACTTGTCGCTCAATGACGCGATCGCTCTCACGCTCGAGAACAATCTCGACATCGCCATTGCGCGCTATAACCTGAACATCGCCGACACCGACGTGCTGCGGGCCAAAGCAGGATCGTCGATCCTGGGCGTGCCCCTCGGCATCGTGCAGAACACGCCGGGCGGTGGAGTGGGCGGACTCGGAACGCAAGTCGGCTCGGGCACTGGGGGAACCACGGTCGGCGCGGCTGGCGCGGGCGCAGGCGTAAGCGGCCTGACCGGTTCCACGCTGGGCTTGGGACCGCAGATCAATAGTTTCGATCCGGTGATCACGGGAACGTTCCAGAACGACCACGCCAATTACATCCCCACCAGTCCCTTCCAGGGTACTTTGCAGCGCTCCACCACGACGAACTTCGCCTATAACCAGGGATTTCAATGGGGCACCAATCTGTCTCTCGGGTTTAACAATAACCGGACGACCACCAACAACGCGTTCACGCTGGTGAGCCCGTCCCTGAGCTCCGGATTCCAATTCAAGTTGACCCAGCACCTCCTGCAAGGTTTCGGTACGCCGGCGAATGCGCGCTTCATCAGCATCGCCAAGAACAACCGCGAACTTTCCGATGTGGCCTTCCGGCTGCAGGTCATCACCACGGTCGACCAGATCGAGAACATGTACTGGGATCTGGTGTATGCGTACGAGAACCTGCGGGTGAAGCAGGAGTCGCTAACGTTCTCAGAGAAGACGCTCTCCGACACGAAAAAGCAGGTGGAAATCGGCAGCCTGGCGCCAATTGAAGCGGTGCGCGCACAGAGTCAGGTGGCCGCGGACCAGCAAGCGCTGACGGTGGCCAAAACCAATCTACAGCTGGAACAGTTGCTCATGAAAAACGCGCTGAGCCGGACCCTGCACGATCCTGTGCTGGCCGGAGCCGAAGTGATTCCGATTTCCACCCTGGAGGTGCCGGAGACGGAGCAGATCCGCCCCACCGAGGACCTGGTGAACGAAGCCCTGCGTCACCGGGCCGAATTGGTCGAGTCGCGCATCCAGTTGAACAGCCAGGAACTGAGCAATAAAGCCGTTCGCAGTGCGCTCTTGCCTTCACTCGATCTGTTCGCCTACTACGGAGGATCGGGCTTGGGCGGCCAGCAGAACGCTGCGAATCTCTGCGTCAACGAAAGTAAGCAAGCACAGGCTGAGGCTTTCTGCTCCGGCCCTGACCCCTACTACAACGAGGCAGTCATCAACCCTGCGTTCGGGTCGATCGGCTACAGTAACACCCTGAACCAACTGGTCAACTCCGCCGCTCCCGACAAGGGCGTGGGTCTGCAGCTCAACATTCCGCTGCGCAACCGAGCCGGGCAAGCCGCGCAGATTCGCTCCGAACTGGAATATCGCCAGCTGCAGATGGCTCTGCAGCAGACCGAAAACCGCGTCACCATTGAAGTTCGCAACGCGCAGTTCGGAGTGGAGCAGAACCGGGCCAGCGTAGCTTCGGCCCAGGCCGCGATGGACTATGCGCGGCAGTCGCTCGATGCCGAGCAGAAGAAGTATCAGTTCGGCACCTCGACCACGACGGCGGTTCTGCAGACGCGGAGCGCGCTGGCAACGGCCGAATCCACGCTGCTGTCGGCCATGGCCGCGTACGAGAAGTCTCGGCTCGAACTCGACCGCGCCACGGGGGAATTGCTCGATCATGCCAGCATCAGCATTGACGACGCTGCCAAGGGCCAGGTCACGCGCATGCCCAATGTGCCTTACGTTGCGCCGCGCAAGGATCTGCCGATGGCGGCACCGCCGATGCAGCCATAGGTTGTGTGGCGCGGGCACTCCCTTCGACAGGATCAGGGCAGGCTTTGCCCGCGTCCCGCTTTTCAGACACTGCATGCAGCGCGGGCAGGAGTGCCGGCGCCACACCGGACACCAGACGTCGGACCTCGGACTTCAGACCTCAGCGATCTGTCCAAAGCGCGGTCCGAGGCTCGAGGTCTGAAGTCGAAGGTCTGACGTCCGACGTCTGAGGTCTGCTGTTCAACAATTCTTTACAATCGCACGCGCCTCCAGCCAACCTTCTCCCGTTATGATGAAGTGACATGGCGCGCTTTCGCGTCTCGCCGACAATCCTGGAATCTCAGAATTCTGGTGTGAAAGAATCTGTGTTCGCTGTAGAGCGAGGAGAATATTCATGCTCGTACCACGTTTGATTTTCCCGGTCCGCTTGCGGTTCTATCTTGCCGCCGCATTGTTTCTTATGTTTACGGCCGCGCTTGGCGCGCAGCAGGCAACGCCACCCGCGGCGCCGCAGCCGGCGCAGCCGCAACTCATCCATCTGAAGGACTACTCCGTTCCACGCTCGGCGTTTCCGCGCGTGCTGCAGCCGTATCTGCCGGCGGAACTGGCGCAGCCGAACCTGGGCAACTCGCCGCGCATCGACGCGCTGATGAGGGACGGCAAACTTTATCTCTCCATCGACGACGCGGTCGCGCTCGCCCTGGAGAACAATCTCGATATTGACATCGCGCGCTATAACCTGAACATCGCCGAGGCCGACTTGCTGCGGGCCAAGTCCGGCGCAACCATTCTCGGCGTTAACGCCGGGATCGTGCAAAACACACCGGGCGGCGGAGTCGGGGGACTGGGCGGCACAGTCGGCTCCGGCACGGGCGGCACCACCGTCGCGGCCAGCGGCGCCGGCACGGGCACCAACGGACTGGTCAGTTCGACTCTGGGCATTGGCGCGCCCATTACCAGCTTCGATCCGCAGGTGACGAGCACGCTGCAACTCGACAAGAACGACACGGAATCCACCAGCGCGCTCAGCCCGGTCCCAGTCGTGGCGCAGAATACGTATACTGCCGACTTTGCCTACACGCAGGGTTTCGAATGGGGTGGAGCGCTCACGGCCGGTTTCAACAATACTCACGTCACTACCAACAATCCCACCAGCCTGTTGACGCCGCAACTGGGATCGAATTTCCAGTTCAGATTCACCCAGAACCTGCTGCAGGGTTTCGGCTTCCTGCCCAACCGGCGGTTCATTGAGATTGCGAAAAATAACCGCGAGATTTCCGACGTCGCTTTTCGCCTGCAGGTCATCACCACGGTGGATCAAATCGAAAACATGTACTGGGATCTGGTCTACGCTTACGAAAATGTGCGGGTGCAGCAGGAATCGCTGACCTACGCCCAAAAAGCCCTCGACGATGCCAAACATCAGGCGCAAGTGGGCACCGTGCCTCCCATTCAGGTGGTGAGCGCGCAGAGCACGGTCGCCACCGATCTGCAGAACCTGATCGTAGCGCAGAACAATCTGCAATTGCAGCAACTGCTCACGAAGAATGCGCTGAGCCGCAGCATCGAAGATCCAGTGCTGGCCGAGGCTGACGTGATTCCCACTTCGGCCATGCAGATTCCGCCGGCAGAGCCAGTTACTCCGATTCAGGACATGATCAATGACGCATTGCACCACCGCGCCGAACTGGTGGAGTCGCGCATCGATCTCAATTCGCGCGACCTTAACAATAAGGCGGTGCGCAACGACATGCTGCCTTCGCTGCAGGCGTTTGCATATTACGGCGGATCCGGCGTGGGAGGCGATGTGAACCCAACGCTGCTGCCGCCGATTTGTGTCCCCTCGGCGACGAAAAACTGCTTTAGCGAGACCACCGCCCCGCCGCCGTTTAGCAACGGCGGTCCCGTCAGTTACGGCAGCACTCTCAGGCAGCTCGTGAACTCGACCGCGCCCGACAAGGGCATCGGCTTATCGCTCACCATCCCGCTGCGCAACCGTGTGGCGCAGGCCAACCAGGTGCGCGCCGAATTGGAATACCGGCAGGCGGAGGTGCGGGAGAAGCAACTGGAGAATCAGGTGCGAATCGAGGTACGCAACGCGCAATTTGATGTGCGGCAGAACCGGGTCGCGGTGCAGGCCGCGCAATCTGCGGTGGATCTCGCCCGCCAGACTCTGAATGCCGATCAAGAGAAGCTGAAAGTGGGCCTCACGACCCAGGTCACAATTCTGCAGGACGCGGCTACGTTAACCACCGGCGAGTCGAACCTGGTGTCGGCAAAAGCCGCGTACGAGAAGTCGCGTGTCGAACTCGATCGCGCCACCGGGCTGCTGCTGGATCATGCCGGCATTGACGTGGCTGACGCCACGCGCGGCGCGGTCACGCACTTGCCGAACGTTCCCTACGTCGCGCCGCGGCCGGATGCGGTACCAACGGCGCCGTCATCTTCCAACTCCGCTGCGGATCCATCAGCGCAGCAGGGAGGCCAGATGTAGCGTAGCTCCGCAACTCCCTTCGCTCGGTCCGAGTCCCCACCCCTTCGGCTCGCTGCGCTCGCTCAGGGCAGGCTCTTGCCGCACAGAACGCGGCCAAGATGGGGCGCCCGCGCCATTCGGTCCGGCCCGTCCTGATACACTATCGCGCGATGGTGAAACCCTCCCGGCCTGCGCTCCCCAGATTTTTTCTCTGGCTCTTGCCCCTCTCATTTGTTCTGCAACTGGCGGCGATCGGAGTACTCCATCAATATCGAATGCGGCCGGGCGAGGACAACTTCGGGTTCGGCTTCGAGATGGGCCGCATCGGCCGCTCGATCGCGCTGGGCCACGGCTTCAGCAGCCCCTACGAGGGCAACACCGGCCCGTCGGCCTGGGAGCCTCCGCTTTATCCGTTCCTGATCGGCGGAGTGTTCAAGATTTTCGGTATCTACACGCTGGCGTCGGCGTGGGTGCTGCTCGGCATCAACTGCGTGTTCGCCACGCTCAACACAATTCCCATCTACTGGATTGGTCACCGGACCTTCGGCGAGCGCGTTGCAAACTGGTCGGCGTACGGCTGGGCTTTGAATCCCTGGGTGTGGTCTTTCGGGGTTCACTGGATCTGGGATGTGACTTTCACACCCCTAGTGCTGACCTGCATATTCTTGCTCGCGCTGGAACTGCAGGAGTGGCCGGGATGGCGGGGCTGGGTGCTGTTCGGGGCGTTGTATGGCGTCGGGGCTCTGGCCAATCCGACCATGCTGGCATTTCTGCCGTTCTGCGGGTTATGGATTTGGCGGCAGAGGTATCTTCGGGGGCTGACGTCGCTGACCGGAGTGGCGCTTTCTTCCGTCACGTTTTTTCTGGTTCTCTCGCCGTGGCTCATACGAAATTACGAGGCGTTCGGGCGCTTCGTTTTCATCCGCGACGATTTTGGATTGCAGTTTCGCCTGGGCAACAGCACGGGCGCCGACGGTATGCTGATGCCGTATCTCCAGCCCAATCTCAACAAGCTGGAGCTGGAAAAATTTCAGCGCATGGGCGAGCTGGCATACGCCGCCGATTGCAAGCGGATCGCGTTCGACTGGATTCGCGCGCATCCGGGGCGGTTTGCCGTAATCAGCCTTAAACGCTTCTTCTACTTCTGGAACGGCGTGCCCCGGCCAACCAGCAGCGTCGCGCCAGTAGATTTCCGCAGTTCAGCGTTTCTGGCTACTTCGGTGCTGGCGCTGTGGGGACTGTTGCGGGCGTTGCGCCAAAAGCGGCCCGGAGCATGGCTTTTCGCGGGGCTGGTCCTGACGTATCCGACGGTGTATTACTTCGTATTTCCACACGCGCGGTACCGGCATCCGATGGAGCCGGAGTTGCTGGTGCTGATTGTGTTCTTGCTGACGGAAGTGGGGAAAAGTCAGAACTCAGAAGTCAGAATGCAAAAGTAAAACCAGGTTGGCCGTCACTTCTGCACTCTTACTTCTCACTTCTGCATTTGTCGTGTGAGACAATACCGCGTTTAATCCCTGAACCATGTCGATTTCCGTAGCCATTGCGGCGATGGATGAAGAGGCGAACATAGGCCGCACTCTGGCCAGCGTGCGCTGGGCAGATGAAATCGTGCTGGTAGATTCCGGGTCGAAAGACCGCACCTGCGAGATCGCGCGCGAACACGGGGCGCGGGTGATCGCCGAGCCGTGGCGCGGATACGTCGCCCAAAAACAGTACGCGATTGAATTGTGCACGAAGGACTGGATTCTGCTGCTCGACGCCGATGAAGAGGTCAGTCCGGGTTTGGCCGAAGAGATTCGCGCTGCGATCGCCGATCCCAACGCCGTGAGCGGCTACCGGCTGCCGCGGAAGAATCTGTTCCTGGGCCGCTGGATGCGCCGCGGCGGTTTCTATCCTGATCCCAAGCTGCGCCTGTTCCGCCGCGGGCAGGGCTTCGTCACCGGCCACGATCCACACGACCGCTGCGAACTGATGCCCGGAGTGCCCCAGCAAACGCGCCAATTCAAGAATGCGCTGGTGCACTACACCTATCCGAACCTGACGCTTTACATCGCTCACATGAATCGTTACTCGTCGCTGGGAGCGCAACTGGCGGTCAGCAAAGGCCATCGCAGCTTCAGTTTCATCAATATCGCGCTGCGGCCGCTGGCGACATTTGTCTACAACTATTTTTTTCGCCTTGGAATCCTCGACGGCCGCGAAGGCCTGCTGCTGCACCTCTACCACGCGGTGTACGTTTCGTGGAAGTATGCCAAGGCGTGGGAACTGAGCCGCAATAACCGAACTCAGCCCGATTAATGATTCTTCATTGATGTTCCTCTGCGTACTCGGCGTCCTCTGCGGTGAAGGTTTTGTCACTAACCGACCGGTCGTTCCGGTCCCGCTTCCTCACCTTGCTCCCGCGGCTGCGCTTCCCTATTATCGAGACAGAACAGTGGGGTTCGCGGGTTCGAACGAACAATGGAAAAGAAGCCGTCTTATCAGTCCAAACCGCCGCAAGTCGCCGACAGTCCACTCGCCGACATTTTCGAAAACCGGCGTCCTTCTGAATCCGAAAAGAACTGGGCCGAGAAAACGCTGGCGCCTACGCTGGAGAAGGCTCCGGAGCGGCCGATCGGCGCGCCCACGGGCGTGAATCTCGATGAGCGGGGTCAGGCGCGTTTTACCACGATTTCCGGCGTGCCCATCCGGCGACTGTATACGCAGGCCGATCTGCCCGCGGACTGGAGCACAAACGAAGAACAGTATCTTGGCTATCCCGGCCAACCGCCCTTCACGCGCGGCATTCACGCCACCGGATATCGCGGCAAGCTCTACACCATGCGCCAGTTTTCCGGCTTTGCGTCGCCGGAAGAGACTAACCAGCGCTACAAATATTTGCTCGAGCACGGCGGCAGCGGACTTTCCGTAGCATTCGATCTGCCTACGCTGATGGGCTACGACTCAGACCATCCGGCGAGCGAAGGCGAGGTCGGCAAGTGCGGCGTGGCCATCGACTCGCTGGAAGACATGGAAATTCTGTTCAGCGGGATTGATCTCGAAGCAACCACGGTTTCGATGACCATCAACTCGCCCGCGTCGGTGCTGTGGGCGATGTACCTGGTGGTTGCAGAAAAACAGGGCGCGGACTGGAAGAAGATTTCCGGGACGATTCAGAACGACATTCTCAAGGAATACATCGCGCAGAAGGAATACATTTATCCGCCGGCGCCTTCGATGCGGCTGGTGATCGATACGTTTGAGTTTGGATCGAAGTTCACGCCGCGCTACAACACGATTTCGATCAGCGGATATCACATTCGCGAAGCCGGCTCGACCGCGCTGCAGGAACTGGCGTTTACCCTCTACGACGGCGTTGAGTACGTGGAGTGGGCGCGGCGGCGCGGGCTCGATGTGGACGAGTTCGGACCGCGGCTGAGTTTCTTCTTCAACGCGCACAATGATTTCTTCGAGGAGATCGCGAAATACCGTGCCGCGCGCAAGATCTGGCATCGCGTGATGAAAGACCGCTTCGGCGCGAAGAACCAGCGCACTTGGCTGATGCGCTTCCACACGCAGACGGCGGGAGTGTCGCTGCCCGCGCAGCAGCCCATGAACAACATTGCCCGCGTGGCGCTGCAGGCGCTGGCCGCAGTGCTGGGCGGAACGCAGTCGCTGCACACGGACTCCTACGATGAGGCATTGGCTTTGCCGACCGAGGAAGCGGCGCGCATCGCGCTGCGCACGCAGCAGATTATTGCCTATGAATCGGGAGTCACACAGACGGCGGATCCGCTGGGCGGGTCTTATTTCGTTGAAAACCAAACCCTCCAGATGGAAAACGGCGCCTTCGATTATTTCGGCAAGCTCGACGCCATGGGCGGCATGGTGAAGGCGATCGAGCGCGGCTATCCGCAGAAGGAGATCGCCGAGGCCTCTTACCAATACCAGCGCGCGGTCGAGGCCCGCGAAAAAGTGATCGTGGGCGTGAACGAATTCGCCATCGAGGAAGAACCTCCGCACATTCTCTACATTGGCGAGACCGTCGCCCGCCAGCAGACAGCGAAGTTGAAGGCGCTGCGGGCGCGGCGGTCGAATGACGACGTGCGGCGCGCTCTCGATGCTTTGAAGAAAGCCGCCGCCCAGGAACCGAAAGCCGAGTCGAACGGCAATATTTCTTCCGCCAACACCATGCCCTGCATCGTGGACGCGGTCCGCGCCTACGCCACCGTGGGCGAAATCTGCGAAGCGCTACGGCAGGTGTACGGCACGTATACGGAAGTCAGCATTACGTGAGGCAGAGTAAGCCGCCGCAGTGCAGGCACAGTACGACATCTCGGGCCGCAAAGCCCGGTTTTTCGTGCCCTTATTGCGAAACTAGATTGCTGTGACTCCAGGCAACTGCCGAGCTGCGCTCGGCTTGGACGGGCGGGGGCGCCCGTCCCCACACGAGCGGACTACAGCAACGCTGAATTCGCTCTACCGCACCGCGCTGGTGGTCAGCCGCTTCGGCCCCGCCTCCAGGATCTGTTCAGGGCATTCGGTCATCATCAGCTTGAAGTTCTCGATGAAGCGGGCGGCGAGCGCGTCGTACTTGTTGTAATACTGCTCCAGGCTGGGCCAGGTGTTGGCTGGATCGAGAATCTGCGAGGGCACGCCTTCGCACTTGACCGGCACATCGAAGCCAAACACCGGATCTTTCTTGTACTCCACGTTCACCAGCGATCCGCTGAGCGCCGCGTTGAGCAGGGCGCGGGTGTGATGGATGCTGATGCGCTTGCCCACGCCAAACGGCCCGCCCGTCCAGCCCGTGTTCACCAGCCACACGTGCGCGCCGTGCTTCTGGATTTTCTTCTTCAGCAGCTCGGCATAGGCCAACGGATGATGCACCATGAACGGCCCGCCAAAGCAGGTGCTGAACGTCATCTCCGGTTCGACGCCCAGGCCAATCTCGGTGCCGGCAATCTTGCTGGTGTAGCCGGAAATGAAATGGTAGATGGCCTGATCGGGGTTCAGCTTGGCAATGGGCGGCATCACGCCGGAGGCATCGCACGTGAGGAAAATAACGTTCTTGGGATGCCCGGCGCGCTTTTCCGGCATGCAGTTTTCGATGTAGGAAAGCGGATAGGCCGCGCGCGTGTTCTCGGTTACGGTGTAATCGTTCAGATCGAGACGGCGGGAGACAGGATCGAACGTGACGTTTTCGAGCACGGTGCCGAACCGGCGGGTGCAGGCATAAATCTGGGGCTCGGCTTCGGGTGAAAGACGGATGACCTTGGCGTAGCAGCCGTCTTCAAAGTTAAACACGCCGTTGTCGCTCCAGCCGTGCTCGTCGTCGCCGATGAGGCGGCGCTTGGGGTCGGCCGAGAGCGTGGTCTTGCCGGTGCCGGAAAGGCCGAAGAAGATCGCGACGTCGCCCTCGGCGCCGACGTTCGCCGAACAGTGCATCGAGAGAATTCCTTCGAGCGGCAACAGAAAATTCAGCACGGTGAAGATGGTCTTTTTGATCTCGCCGGCATAGCTTGAGCCTCCGATGATGGCCAGCCGCTCGCGGAAATTGATGATGATGAAGGTTTCCGTGCGCGTGCCGTCCACCATGGGCGAAGCCTGGAACGACGGCACCGCGATCACGGTGAATTCGGGTATGTGGCGCTGCAGGGCGTCCTGGCTGCGAATCTTGAGGAACATGGTTCGCGCAAACAGGCTGTGCCACGCTTTCTGCGTGATGATGCGGATGGGCAGGCTGTGCTCGGGGTCGGCGCCGGCGTAACAGTCCTGCACGAAGACGTCCCGGCCCTGCAGGTAGCCCTGCAGGCGGGTGAGCAGCGCGCTGAAGCTCTCGCCCGTAAATGGCCGGTTGTACTGGCCCCACCAGATTTTTTCTTCGGTGGACTCTTCCCGCACGACGAATTTGTCGGCCGCGGCCCGGGCGGTGTGCTTACCTGTGTTCACCACCAGCGGGCCGAGGTGCGAGAGCGTTCCTTCCGAGCGGAAAATGCTCTCCTCGTAAAGCGCCGGCGTGGGCAGGTTCCAGTACACGCGCCGCAGATTCACCAGTCCGTGATTCTGCAGACCGTAGCTCGAGGCCAGCTTTCCAGCCTCTTTCACCGCGGGAGATTGGACGTCGAGGTAGATGTTCATAGCCATTCCCTCACCAGCTTGCGGTCGCCCAGGTAGAGTTCGTTCGCCGAGTTCGGATCGAGCGCCCATTTGATGCGATCCAGGCCCTCGGTGATATCGCGGATGGTCCCGCAGTAGCTGAGCCGCAGGTGCCCTTCGAAACCGAACTCCTTGCCGGGCACGGTGACGACGCGGACTTTTTCCAGCAGGAAATTGGAGAGCTTCTGCGAATCCTTCATGTAGGCGCTGAAGTCAGGGAAGCAGTAGAAGGTGCCGTGGGGAGGGTTCACCTTCACGCCATCAAAAGCCATGAGGCGGTCGATCATCACGTTGCGGTTGTTCTGCAGCGTGACGCGCAGGTTCTCGATCGACGATTGCACGCCGTTGAGCGCGCCGACGGCTGCCCACTGCGTCGGCGCCGCCGGCCCGGAAGTCTGCTGCGACTGGATGGTCGCCATGGCTTCGACCAGCGGTTTGTTGCCGATCGCCCAGCCGATGCGGTAGCCGGTCATGGCATACATTTTCGAGACGCCATTGATCACCACCAGCTTTGATTGTTCGAGCGGCGCTTTCATGAAGTCATAGCAGATGGCTGCTCTGCCGCCGTCGAACACCAGCCGGCTGTAGATGTCGTCCATGATCAGGTAAAGACTTTTCTTCTCGCAGAACTCGACCATCTCCTGGACGAACTCTTTCGAATACATCGCGCCCGAAGGATTGTTGGGGCTGTTGATAATGATCGCCTTAGTGTAGGAGCTGACCACGTCTGCGATCTCTTTGACCGTGGGGCAAAAGCTGCCGTCCTCGGCGGTCACGGGCACGGGAACGCCGCCCGCCAGCTTCACCATCTCGGGATAGCTCACCCAGTAGGGCGCGGGAAAGATCACTTCTTCCTTAGGATCGAGAATGGCGTGCAGCAGCACCATCAGCGCCTGCTTGGCGCCACCGGAAGCGATCACATTATCGGCGGAGACGACTTTCTGATAGTGCTCCTCGGTGTAGCGGATGATGGCTTTCTTCAGCGCGGGGATGCCATCGGGCGGCGTGTAGCGGACTTCGCCGGTGTTGAGCACGGCGGTGCAGTTGATTACCGCATCCAGCGGGCATTTGGTCTTGGGCTCGCCGCCTCCCAAATGAATGACGGGCTCTCCTTTTTCGCGCAGCAGAGCGGCTGTTTCATTCAGCTTGAGAGTAGCTGACTCTTTGATAGATCGTGCAAGCTGACTAAGGCTCATGACGTTTCCCTTCCCTTCCGGCGCATATTGGAATCCTACTTAGGATACCCCGTCTAGTCTCGTTGGGTCGCTCCTGTCTGCCCTCGACGCGCGGTCGTCGCTTCCGACGCCGACTGACACTTTTTCCCTGAAGGCAGTTAAGTGAGCTTAACGGACATCATGTTACACGCAGTGACCAGAATCACGCGCGGGCGTGACCGAAATCGTCTTTCGGGAAGATGAGGCCTCGGGCTGGGGAATGCGGGGCGCGCCGCGACCAAATCTATGGGTTAGGGGCCGAACAGCCGGGGCAGGACTTCGCCGGCGTTTCCCAGGTGGCATTCCGTGAAGGATGCAGCGTTCGCCGGATGCTCGGGACCGACATAGATCGTACGGGCGCGGCCGCGGACAGAGGCCACAAAGCTGGCCGCGGGTTCGACCACGCCCGAAGTTCCGATGGCCATGAAGATGGTGCACTCGTCCAGCGCTGCGTAAATTTGATTCAGGCCGAAGGGAACTTCGCCGAACCAGCAAATGTGGGGACGAATCTGGCCGCCGCACGGACAACGGGGAATTTTGGCGGGCGGCTCGTAAAGATGGGAGTCGTCAAAAGGCGGGCGGTGGCAGGTGTCGCAACGGCTCTTGAAAAGTTCTCCGTGCATGTGAATCACGCGGCGGGAACCGGCCTGCTCGTGCAGATTGTCCACGTTCTGGGTGCAGAGAAAAAGGCGCTCGCCGAGGCCCTGCTCCAGCTTCGCCAGGGCAAAATGGGCAGGATTCGGTTGGGCGGCGGAAGCGACCTTCCGGCGCATGGAGTAAAACTCCCACACCAGCCGGGGATCTCGCTGCCAGGCGTAGGGCGAGGCTACCTCTTCAATGCGGTAGTTGCGCCAGAGGCCGGCCACGCCGCGAAAGGTCGGGATGCCGCTTTCGGCGCTCACTCCCGCCCCGCAGAGGATGAAGATGCGGTCGGTGGAGGAAATGGAGAGCATGGGTGACGAGGTCACGGCAATTCTATCCGGGCTCCAGTGTTCGGAATCCTGCCACTCATCCCGTCCCGCAGGGACGGTTGAGAATAGCCCGGCCTTTCAAGGCCGGGGTGGAGTACCTCGCAGGATATCCGTCCCGGAGGGACGGCTGAAACTGGCGGTGGTAGATGCGCTGTTTCAGCCGTGCCTACGGCACGGGTTTCTCATTTCGCTCTCGGGTTCCCGCCAGTGAACTGGCGGGCTACCTTCAGAGGTGCCTCCGGCACCGGCTTCGAAATCGTACGGGACGGTCCGCAGCCAAACGAGAACTGAGCTACGCTGCCGCCGCGGCGAGCGAGGACGCCCACCGGACCGCCGCCGGGACGGCGGCGTGAATCAAAGATCCCTACGCTGCCGAATCGTGATTCGTACAGTCCGTTTTCGCGCCATCGGAGTGAGCGACCAGCTGGGGCATGGCGATGCCCAGCCATTGTCCCAGGCGGCGGAAATGCTCGATCCAGTCGTCTCGGATCGTGCCGTGGCCGTTGCCGGCGACCGCCTGCGAGAGCTCGTAATACGCGTTCTGCGACTTCCACAGATTCAGGTCGAAGGGCTGCGCGCGCGAAAGGGCAACCACGTTCTCCACTTCCTCTAGAATTTGCGGATTGCCGGGACTCTGCATCCAGAGATCCACCAGCGTGTTCAGCCTGTGTCGCAGGGCCGATTCCAGGCTGGAAGCGTCGAGGTTGAAGCCGCTTTGCCGGGCGCAGTCGAGCAGCGAGCGAACCATATCCAGACCCGAAGCAGGATCGGCCAAAGCATGCCGCACGGTGCTGGCCAGCACGAATTCTGTGGTGAGGCGCAGAACTGGCGGCAATGGAAATTGCAGTTCCGAAAGGAAGCACATCAGCGGAGCGTGGTCCTGGTAGACCCGGCGGTAGAGCGCTTCAGCATCGCCGAGAGTTGAGTCCACGATATGGCTGACGACCCTGGTTCGCTCGTCCGGAAACAGCGATTTCAAAGAATAGGTTGAGCCCGGGAAGTGGCGGTCAATCAGGCGCAGGCAATCCGGCAGATCCGCACCGGAAAAGGCCTTTGAGGCTTGCTCCAGGAAGCGATCAAACCACGGCTCGTCGCACCTTCGTGCGTCGCTCTTTTGTTCGTCGCCCAGTGGACGCACGCCCGCGCTGAGATTGTGATCGCCGAAATGGAGCACTCCAAAACCCACGGTCAAAGAAGTGTCGGTGATTTCGGAGCTGAGGCGAGCGACCCCGGCGGCGAACTTCGTTTTCCCCGACTCGAGGATCTGCGATCTTTCCAGCGCGACGCGATAGCACATCACGCGATCGTGATCGTGAAATCCGTCAAACATGGAGCGAACTACGTAATGCGCGGCCACTCCCACCAGGTCCAACATCGTGGGCTTGATGAAACGCTCGTAAACGTGACGACCGTTGCCCAGGCCGGGGACGTTGCTCCACGCCTCTTGCAACCGCGCGAGGAAAGCTGCCTCTCGATCTTCGCCAGAAACTTGCTGGCTCAACTGCAGAGCGCGCCCCGCATATTGCAGAATCTGCAAGGTTGCGGGACCGGTCAGTTCATCGAAAAACCAGCCGCAGCTGGTGTACATCAGCATCAGATGACGCTGCATTTCGAGCAGGCGCAGGGCCTGCACACGGTCGGCGGGAGAAAGCGGTTCTTTTGTGTGCTTGGCCAGGAAAAGATCTTTATTTCCGGGCGAGCGATCGAGAACTACGTCGATGTAGTCGTCGCGCGCGGCCCAGGGGTCATGGAATAAGCCGGCGCTTTTCGTCTGGTAAACCGCGCTGAGATCATCGCGCAGCCAGTCGAGCGCGGAGCGCAAAGGACGGCGCCACTGCTGATTCCAGCCCATGCCGTCGCCAGACCGGCAGCCGCAATCGCTGGTCCAGCGCGCGATGCCATGGCAGCAACTCCACGAAGTGTTCTCGATGATTTCCACTTCCTGCGAGGGCGGGTTCTCGGCCAGATACTCGCCATAGTTTGTGATGCGGGCGAGCTGGTTGCGTTCCAGGTAGTCGAGCGCGTAGGCCAGGGCCATATCGCCGTGCGGACAATGGTGACCGTAGGTTTCGCCATCGGTGGCGATGTGCACGATCTGCGGCCATTGGCGCGCGTCGTTGAAGCCGCTCAGCAGGCGGTTGGCGAAGCGGACGCCATCTGCCAGCAAACTCTCGAACGCCACCGCGTGGGAGATCGGGCCGTCATAGAAGAACAAACTGATCGTGCGGCCGGAGGGCAGGTAGCACTGGTAGGCGCGCGTGGGATCGATCGTGCCTCCCTCCACGCTGTGCCATTCTTCCCAGAGGCGGTTGCGGGTCCGGCGAGCCTGATGGGGAGCAAGCACCGTGAACTTGATTCCAGCCGAACTCAGAAGATCGAGGGTTTCCACGTCAGCGGCGGTCTCCGGCAGCCACATGCCCTCGGGATCGCGCCCGAAGCGGTGTTGAAAGTCGCGAATGCCCCAAATGATCTGCGTACGCTTGTCGCGAGGGTTCGCGAGAGGCGAGATCATGTGGTTATAGGCCTGCGCCAAAGCTGATCCGTGGCCGGAAAAAAGCTGCCGGCTCAGGCGGTCCGCGGTGAGAACCTGCTCGTAGGCGTGAGGCGCGTTCTGCTCCATCCAGGAGAGCAGAGTCGGGCCGAAATTGAAGCTGATGCGGGAGTAATTGTTGACGATCTTGGCGATTCTGGACTGCGCATCGAGAATGCGCGCCGCCCCGTTCGGCAGGTAGCATTCGGCCGTGACCCGCTCGTTCCAATCGTGATAGGGGGAGGCCGAGTCTTGTATTTCGACGGCTTCGAGCCAGGGATTCTCCCGTGGCGGCTGGTAGAAATGGCAATGGATACAAATGTAGCGTTCCATCGCGTCGAGGCTCCCGGAACGGCTCACGCAGAATCGGGACTCAGGTTCTTGCGTGCGAGGCCGCTCCTCGCGCAAGAAATCGGGGAACCGGTACGCTCGCACGCCACCAGTTCCCCACACGGCAACAGTACCGCCGCCGGGGGCGGGGAGGGTATAGACATCTGTGGTACCCCTGGGGCACCCCCGCAGCGCGGGAGCAACGCGGGGACGCAGATCGGCGACGTTGGCCTTCAACGAACTGGTTTCACAAATGCTCTTGGTCGCGCCGTGTGGCAAGCCCTCAGGGGCTAAAGCCCCCATTATTTGCGTTGCTGAACGGCACGGCTGAAGCCGTGCCCTACCCAAAGCCCATTCGTGAAACCAGCCCAAGAATTGGGCACCGCCACGCGCACAGTCATCTGCCAGTGTGACTGACCTCACAGACGGGATAGGGGTATCCTCCTACCATTGACCGTTTTGCATGGCGGACACTGCCCGCGGAGTTCACGACCGCTTTCAGGGAGATCCTCGATGCCCGAACTCGAAACCAAGTTCCTTCCCGAGAATGCCTACCGGCCGCTGGGGGCCAAAGAGCTTTACCTGCCGATCGTGCCGGCGGAAGCAAATCTGCCGGAAATCACGCTGCGATCCGTTTTGTGGGGTACGGCATTTTGCGTGATCTTCTCGGTCGCATCGGCCTATTCCGCCCTCAAGGTCGGCCAGGGAATGGAGGCGGCGATTCCCATCTCCATCCTTGCCATCGGCCTGGCACGCATGTACCGGCGGCGCTCTACGGTGCTGGAGAACATGATCATCACCGGCATGGGGGGCGCATCCGCCGCCGTGGTCTCCGGTGCTGTCTTCACCGTGCCCGCGCTTTATGCTCTCCACCTCGACCCGCACCCGGTGCAGACCATCTTTATCTGCCTGGCCGGCGGCTGCCTGGGCATCCTGTTCCTCATTCCGCTGCGGCGCTATTTTGTGCGCGAAATGCACGGCAAGCTGCCCTTCCCGGAAGCTACGGCGATCACCGAAGTGCTGGTCACCGGCGAAAAAGGCGGCTCGCAGGCCCGGCTGTTACTTCAGGCCACCGTCATCGCCGCGATTTACGACTTCTTTGTCACCACCTTCCACGTCTGGAAGGAGTATCTGAACTTTCAGTTCGTGCCGGCGGTGAAGTCACTGGCCGAGCGCGGGCGCATGGTCTTCAACTTCGACGCGGTCAGCTTCATCCTCGGTCTGGGCTACGTGATGGGTCTGCGGGTGGCCCTGATCTTCTGTGCCGGCGGCGTTCTGGTGAACTTTGTGCTCGTTCCGATGATCTGGTTCATCGGCAGCCACCTGGGTGAGGTCACGGTGTATCCGGCGACCATTCCCATTTCGCACATGGGAGCTTCCGACATCTACCGCAATTACGTGCGCTTCATCGGCGTGGGCGCGATTGCGAGCGCCGGCCTCGTCGGCATCATCAAGTCGCTGCGCGTGGTTGTGGGATCGTTCAGGATCGCGCTGCACGCTTTCCGCCACGGCGAAGCGCCGCACATGGAGCGGACCGACCGCGATGTTCCCATCGTTACCATCCTTCTCGGCGTGGTGCTGGGGGCAATTGCAGTGGCCATCTTCTTCGGGCAACTTCATGTTTCGTGGACCGTGGTCTTCGTGGGCCTGTTGCTGACGCTCGTGTTCTCGTTCTTCTTCACCACGGTGGCGGCCAACGCCATTGCCACCACGGCCAACAACCCGGCCAGCGGCATGACGCTGTTAACCGTCATCGTATCCGCGGTGGTGTTGCTGAAGTTCGGACTCTCCGGCACCACCGGCATATTCTTCGTCATGGCCCTGGCCGGCATGGTGTGTGTAGCCTTGTGCTCCTCGGGACAGTTCATTACCGACCTGAAAGCCGGCTACTGGATCGGCTCCACGCCTGGAGCGCAGGAGAAGGTGAAGTTCATTGGGGTGGTAGCGGCGGCCATCACGGCGGGACTGACAATCATCCTGCTGGCCAAGGCATTCCAGTTCGGAGAGGCCATGCCCGGCGACCCGCGGCAGGTGCTGGTGGCGCCGCAGGCCTCCGCGCTGAAAGCGGTGGTGTCGGGGTTCATGAGCGGCCAGCCGGCTCCCTACATATTGTTCGGCATCGGCGCCATGGTCACGGTAGTGCTGGAGATGCTCGGCCTCTCTTCCATGGTCTTCGCGCTGGGAATCTATCTGCCGCTGCAATTGACCACGCCGATCCTGGCTGGAGGATTCCTCTCGCACCTGGTGAACAAGCGCGGCGAGAAGATCGGCGGCGAGCAGGGCAAGAGCGTCCGCGAGCGCGGCATCATTCTTGCCGGAGGTTTGATGGCGGGCGGCGCGCTCGGCGGAGTGATTGGCGCGGCACTGCGCGTGCTGCCGAACTTCAAAGAAGAGTGGGTTCAGACACCGTTCTACGAGAACGTGCCGGTCTCGCAAACCGTTTCGGCGCTGGCTTTTGTGGGCCTGTGCCTGTATGTCTGGTTCAGTTCGCTAAAGAAGGAGAAGGAGGCGTGATGGATCAAGCAGGAAAATATATCGCCGACGCTGTGCTCGGCATTGACACGCTGTGGGGCGGCGACGTTATGTGTCCTTCGGGCACGGGGCGCTTTATCGCCGATTGCTGGTTCTCGGATGAGCCGCTGCCCGCCGCCTACACGCATCCCGCGGCGGCGCGGTTGCGGCAATCGGGCGGCGTTACGGGCAAGAGCATTGATCGGGAAACAGTGGAGGAGTATCTGCGTGCGGTGAACCTTCCGCAGGCCATCGGCGGAATCGAAGACGAGGCAGCCAAAATGCGCGGGCTGCGCAAGCCTTACCTGACCGGGCTGGCGGACTGTCTCACCGTGATGTGGGACCTCGCCATGGAAGTGCTGGGCAAGGGCGAGGCGGTGCCGTATGCGCGCTGCGTGGAAGCGGCGACGGGCCAACCGCCGGAGCCTTCCAAGCCAGAAGCGAAGCGGGAGCGCGTAGCGGAATTGCTGGGCCGCGCCGGCTATGCATCCTCGGGTGCAGGCGGACTATTGTCGGCAGTGGATGCCTGGCGGCACGATCGCATAAGCCCCATGGCCTCGGTGCGCGCGCTGAGCGCGTCGGTCATTGCCAATTTCGACAACCTCAGCGCCAAGAACTTACTGCCGTATCTTCCCCGGACCCTGGCCAAGGTGCCGCGGGCCAACATTGATTTCCTGCCCATCAAGGACGCATGGTTTTCCGGTTCGATGAACTACATCGGGCGGGCGCGCAACCCGGACGGCAGCCCGAAGTATGAAGCGACTTACGAGATCAACGCCTCGTTGCAGATGTCCTTCCCCGAGTTTGAACAACTCGTGAGCCACGAGGTCGTACCCGGGCATGTTACGACCTTTGCTTTCCTGCAGGATTTGTACATCCGCGGAAAGGCGGACTTCGAAGCCACGGTTCTCACCATGAACACGCGGGCTGCGACCCTGTTTGAAGGAATTGCCAACAACGCGATTCTGATCGCGCACGGGGTAACGGAAGTTGACCAGTTGCCCGACGAAGACCTGCAGATCGGCGTGCTGCTGGCGCTGCTTCAGGACGATGCCAAGAATCAGTCGTCGTATCTGACCTGGGGCGAGGGAAAACCGCAGGCGGAAGTTGCCGCGACGCTGCGCCGCGATTTTCTGGTCACCGAAGAACGCGCCGACAAATTGTCTGGAGCCTGGGGACGGCATCCCTTGCTGGGGCGGATGTACCTGCCGGCGTACCGCTCCGGCACCGAAAAAGTTGCCCAATTGCGGCGGAAGCATCCCGCCAAGAAAGTGCTCCCCGTCCTTTACGGATGTCATGGATTGGTGGATATATACACGATCGAGCGGGTTTTGAAGAGCTAGAACCGAGTAACGCATTAGGGTTTGTTTGGCCATCGTGAAATGCTCCGACGCGGACTGGGCAACCGTGGAAGAGCGGCGCTTTAGCGCCGAACGCCTCAAAGATTCCGGGGCTTTAGCCCCATGGGGCCCAGGGCCTGAAGGCCGGTACCTTTAGGAGGCTGGGGACGCGGCCCTGAAGGGCCGCTCTTCCACGCCGATTCCCGATGTCACGGCCAAGGCAAGCCGGTCGTCTATGGGACCTTGTCAACAAAACCAGGCATTCCGTAGAGCCGGCGCTTCTTATTGAGCAACCGAGGAGAATCTCCCATGGAACCGTTTCGTCATCACATATTCGTCTGCACCCAGGAAAAGCCGGAAGGCGTCACCTCGTGCCCCTGCAACGGATCATGGCGAGTCTTGCAGGCACTGGAGCGCGAACTCGTCACGCAGGGACTGGACAACGATGTTCAGGTGACCACCTGCGGCTGCCTCGGGTTGTGCGATGAAGGCCCGATCATGATCGCTTACCCCGAGGGCGTCTGGTACCAGAAGGTGAAGGAGGAAGATGTTGCCGAGATCGTGAGTTCCCACCTGCGTTCCGGCAAAGTCGTCGAGCGCCTCGCGTGGACGGATGCGCCGGCGATGAAAAAAGAATCGACCGAGCATCGCGACCGCTATCGCGCCATGGTCAAGGCGAAAGACGAAGCCGGCATTCTTCCCGACGATCTCTATGAAATGATGCGGGCGTTCATGCCCAGCCGAGCGCTGCTCACCGCGCTGGAGTTGGATGTTTTTACTGCGGTTGGCAACGGCGCTTCTGCCCAAGCCGTGGCGCAGAAGATTCACGCCGATTCCCGCGCCACCGGGATGCTGCTGAATGCCCTGGCGAGCCTGAACCTGCTGGAGAAAAGAGAGGGGACTTTCTTTAACTCTGCGCGGAGTGCCCGGTTCTTCTCCGCGGGTTCGGGCGATAATGCCCGCGACGGCCTGCTGCACATCGCCAACATCTGGCACAACTGGTCCACGCTGACCGAATGTGTGCGCGCCGGGACCTCGGTCGCGACCCGCGAACGGGATGCGGCTGTCGTGAAAGCCTTCATCGATGCCATGGATCGCAATGCTCGCGAGCGCGCGGGTGCGGTGGTGAAGGCGGTCGGAGTTAGCGGCGTCAAACGGATGCTCGACCTGGGCGGCGGGTCCGGAGCGTATTCCATTGCCTTCGCGAGGGCCGCCCCGGAAATGAAGTCAGAAATTCTGGACCTGGGCGAGGTCGTTCTTCTGACGCAGGAACACATCCGCCAAGCCGGCCTTGCCGGCCGAATCCGCACGCGCGTGGGCGACATGCTGAGCGATCCGCTGGGAAACGATTACGACCTGATTCTGGTCTCGCAGATCTGCCACATGTTCTCCGAGGAAGAAAACCGCGGCCTGTTCCGGCGGGCCCGCGCGGCACTGGCGCCCGGCGGACGGTTTGTGGTGCAGGATTTCATTCTCGAACCAGGCAAGACCGCTCCCCGCGCGGCTGCTCTCTTCGCGCTGAACATGCTGGTGGGAACGCGAGTCGGCAGCACGTATAGCGAACCAGAATACGCGGACTGGATGCGGGATGCGGGTTTTGCCGACGTCCGCCGAGTGCGCCTGCCGGGACCAGCCGGGCTGATGATTGGAGTGCGCGGCTGAGCGCTGATCGAGATTAACGCGCGGCCATGGCGCCGACCATGGACTGAAATACTTTCAGCCCGTCGGTGCAGCCCAGTTCCGGCTCGGCGGAACGCTCGGGGTGAGGCATCATGCCAACCACATTTCCGCCGCGACTGCAGATTCCCGCGATGCTGTCGAGGGAGCCGTTGGGGTTGGCCTCGGCAGTGATTTCGCCTGTGGGCGAGCAGTAGCGGAAAACAATCCGATTATCGCGGCGCAACTCCTCGAGCGTTTCGGGGTCGCAGAAGTAGTTGCCCTCCATGTGACCAATGGGGATGGTCAGCACTTCTCCCTGCCGGCAAGCGTTGGTGAAGGGAGTGTCCGCGTTCTCGATCCGCACCTGCACCGGCTTGCAGACGTATTTAAGACCGACGTTGCGCATCAGGGCGCCGGGCAACAGGCCCGATTCGCAAAGAATCTGAAACCCATTGCAGATGCCGATCACGAGCCCGCCGGCATCGGCGAACTTGCGCACGGATTCCATGACGGGCGAGAACTTGGCAATCGCGCCGGTGCGCAGGTAATCCCCGTAAGCGAAACCGCCGGGGACGATTACGGCATCACAGTTTTCCAAGTTGTGCGATTCATGCCACAGGAATGTGACCGGTTGCTGGGCGACTTGCTGGATGGTCCAGTAGGCATCGTGATCGCAATTGGAACCGGGAAAAATGATGACGCCAAACTTCATTGCCGGCCTCGATTGTCGGGATTTCCCGCTAGTGTAGCACGCGCGATGGAACGGCCTTGAGCTGTAATAGTAGTGCCGCAGTTTCCCAATCTCGATTGCCACCTGCTTTGCGGACTTCGCGGCTTTTCTTTGCGAGCTTCGCGGTAGAAGATCCTAACCGCAGAGTACGCAAAGGATTCGCAAAGGGCGCAAAGAAGTCATCCCAGAAACTTAAGCTGCGACGCTGCTCAGATTAGCAGCAGCTTGTGAAACCAGTGCAGGCACAAGCAACTTGGCGCAACGGGGACGATGGCCAGGAAATCTTACTGAGCGTCTGGAGACGTGCGGAAGGAAGCTGTGGGCGCGCGGTGACGAAATGGAGGCGCAACGGGGCGCGCGCCCAAGCCTGGAAAAACCGTCCTACAAGAGTCCTTGCGACCGAAAGCGCGTAACTGGGTCGACTACCGGAACTTGCTGCCGCCGAAAAATCCAGCGGGCCACCGCGAAGCCAAGCGCCGCATAGCACAGATGCACGAATCGCATATCCACCCTCCCACCACCAACGGGATCGACTCGACCTATCCACAGGGGAGGAACCAACATCAGACTCTATCGGCACAATAGCGCCGCGCTATCGGGCGAACAAGGCACGAGAGTGCCATCTTCGTGGCACGGAAGTAATAGGCGTAACGTGGGAAGTTAACCTATCTGACGGTGGGTGCCCCATGTCTCGCTGCGTTTGCGAGACATGGGATATCGAGCAGTCGAGCTACGCTCGACCGGACAGCCGGGGGCGGCTGTCCCCACATGATTTCCCTCCGCGCCGATCTCAGTGGGCGGCGACTTCCTCGTCTACCCGGCCGGCGGGCGGGACCACTACGGTCGAGAGACTGCCCTCGGCGGTAAGCTTCTGGAAAGCAGCCAGATCGCGGCGTTGCACGTCCTCCCACCGTGCCAGCAGTTCCCCGCTCTGCCGCTTCAGCTTCTCGAACTGGCGTTGCTCGGCTTCGGTGGGGGCGGAGTCGGCGCCGCCCGCGTGCATGGCGAGGACAGCCAGCTTCGCGTCCAGTTGCGGAGGATAGGCCAGCGAGTCTTCGTTGGAGCTGATGGTGAGGTTGACGATTTCGTCCCGGATCGCGACCAGCTTCTTTTCCAGATCGTCGGCCGCTGCGCTAATCGTCTTTGCGCTGACATTTTCCGGCAAACGGCGCTTGAGCCCGGCCAATTGCGAACGCACGTCCTGAATCTGATTGACGGTATCGAAGACGCGGTTCAGTTCGTCACGGGTTCCCAGCAGCAAGGTGAACTGCTGTTCCAGGTCGGCCTGGCTGACGTTCACCCGCGGATCGAGCTTCAAATCGAACCCTGCAGTCTGGCTTTGCCCGCCCACGGTCAGCCGCACCTGGTAATGGCCGGGAACGGCCACGGGGCCGCGCGCACCGCTCGTGTACTCCCAGAGGTAATAGCCGGGAATGTGGTGCGCCTCCTCGTAGCGCAGATCCCAGACGAAGCGGTTCAAGCCCGCTTCCGGCTTGATCTGCTTTTCGGGCTTTTTGTCATCCGGATCGAGCGGCTCGTCCAGCGGCTCCAATTCCGCGCTGGAGTAGCCGCGAACGATTTTGCCGGACGCATCGAGGATTTCAATCTTGACCTCCGTTTCAGCCTTCGGCGCATCCTTGAGGAAGTAATAAATCACCGCTCCCGCGGGAGGATTCTGGCCAGCGCGCTTGGAAGGATGCCGTTCGCCGCCAGCTCCCGCCTGAATGCGGTATGCCGTCGCCGGCGCGTAAAGGAAAACGTCTTTCTGGGCGATCTCGTCGCGGTAATCGCGCAACGGACTCACGTCGTCGAGAATCCAGAAGGAGCGGCCGTGGGTGGCGACGACCAGGTCATTATCTTTAATCACGAGGTCGTGAACCGGCGTGGTCGGCAGATTCAATTTCAGGGGACGCCAGGCCGCACCGTCATTGAAGGAGACGAAGACGCCTTGCTCGGTACCGGCATAGAGCAGGCCGCGCTTTTTGGGATCTTCGCGCACCACACGCACGAACGTGGTGTCGGGAAGCCCCGTGGTCAGCCTGGTCCAGGTCTTGCCGTAGTCGCTGGTCTTGTAGATATAGGGGCGCAGGTCGTCGAACTGATGGCGATCCACGGCTACGTAGGCGGTTCCGGCATCGTGCGGCGAGGCATCAATCTGGCTGATGCGGCTCCACTCCGGTAAGTCTTTGGGAGTGATGTTGGTCCAGGTCTTGCCTTCATCCTGCGTCAGCTGAATCAGGCCGTCGTCGGTACCGACCCAGAGCAAGCCTTTCGTGATCGGCGATTCCGCCAAAGCGAAGATCGTGTCGTAATACTCGGTGCCGGAGTCGTCGATCGTGATGTCGCCGCCGGAGACCTTCTGCTTGCTCTTGTCGTTGCGGGTGAGATCCGGGCTGATGGCCTGCCAGTGCACGCCGCCGTCGGTCGTCTTAAACAAGCGCTCGCCGGCGTGGTAGAGCGTATTCGGATCGTGCGCAGAGATCAGGACCGGCGCTGTCCACTGGAAGCGGTGCTCGAGATTGGCGGCGCCGTGAGCATCGGAAGGCTCCGGTTGCTCGGTAACCGACTTCACCTGCCCAATGTGGCGATCGTAGCGCGTGAGGGTCGCCTGATAGTCCGCGGCGTAAACAATGTTGGGGTCCGGCGGATAGGGCGCGATGTAGCCCGCTTCGCCGCCGCCCACGTCGTACCAGTCGCTGCGGTCGATCGAACCTTCGTCGCTGCGGCTGGCAATGGCCACCGAGCCCGCGTCCTGCTGCGAACCATAGACGCGGTAAGGCGTCGCCGAATCGGTCATGACGTGGTAGAACTGCGCGGTGGGCTGGTTGTCTTCGGCGGTCCAGCTCTGGCCACCGTCAATCGTGACGGTGACTCCGCCGTCGTTCGAGGCGATCATGCGGCGCGTGTCGAGGGGATCGATCCAGAGTCCGTGATTGTCGCCGTGGGGGACTTTGACCTTGTTGAACAGGTGTCCGCCATCCGTGGACTTGTAGGTTTCAACATTCATGATGTAGACGACGTTCTCGTCGCGCGGGTCGGCAATGATGTGCATGTGGTACCAGGGCCGCTGCCACAGGCTGTGGCTGGGGTTCACCAGTTGCCAGGATTCGCCGCCGTCGTCCGAGCGATAGAGGCCGCCGTCGGGATTGTGGGCCTCGATCAGGGCGTAAACGCGCTCTGAGTTCGCGGCTACGTCCACGCCGATCTTTCCGTAAGGCCCTTTCGGCAGGCCATGCTCCTCGATGCGCTTCCAGGTTGTGCCGCCGTCCGCGGAGCGGTAAAGACCGCTGCCTGGGCCGCCGCTCGACATGCTCCACGAAGTGCGGCGCGCCTGCCAGAGTGCGGCAAGAAGGATGTTGGGATTGTGCGGGTCGAAGGCGACGTCAATGCCGCCCGTGTTCTCATCTTTGTAAAGAACTTTCTCCCAGGTCTTACCGCCATCGGTGGTGCGGAAGATGCCGCGTTCGGTGTTGGGACCGTAAGGATGGCCGAGAGCGGCCACGAAAACGATGTCGGGATTCGTGGGATGAATAATGACCTTGCCGATAGCCCGCGAGTCGCGCAGGCCGACGTTTTTCCACGTCTTGCCCGCGTCGAGCGACTTGTAGACGCCATCGCCATGCGAGATGTTGCCGCGAATACACGCCTCACCGGTTCCAACGTAAACCACGTTGGGATTGGAATTGGCCACGGCAATGCTGCCGATGGCCGACGTGCCTTCCTTGTCAAACACCGGCGACCAGGTTAAAGCACCGTCCGTGGATTTCCAGACTCCGCCACCGGTGGCGCCGAAGTAATACGTGGTCGGGTCGCCGGGAATGCCCGCCGCGGTCAGCGACCGACCGCCCCGGAAAGGACCGATCAGGCGGTACTTCATTCCATTGAAGATTTTGTCCTCCGGCTTGGCGGATTCAGAAGCATCGCTGCTCTCGGCCGCCGCCGGCTGGGCAGTCTGAGCGGTTTTCGCCGGCTTCTCCGATTTCGATGGGTGTTCGGGCTTGGCCTGAGAGAATGCAGCAGTGGCGAACAGAGTTGAAACTGCGATTACCAGAAACAAACGTGCGAAGAACGAATCATTCCTGCAAGAGCTGTCTGAGCCCATGCGAAGGTTATCTCCGGGAAGAAGTGGACAATGCGCTCTATGTTAATCCCCCCGGACGCTGGCTGCAACGCAGCAGAGACGGCGGTTCGTGGAAAACTCGCACCTGACCGCGTCCCACCGATTACTTCTTCGACAGAAGAACCTTCTTGGTCGCTTCCAGTTCTTTGCGCTTGGCCTCATCCACGGTGGGATAAGCCAGATCAAGAGACTCGAGCGTGGCAACGATCACCGTCGACACGACTAACCGCGTGAACCATTTGTTATCCCCCGGCACGACGTACCAGGGCGCATGCTCACTGGCCGTGTTGCGGATCATGTCTTCGTAGGCTTCCTGATACTCGTCCCAGAACTGGCGCTCGCGGATATCGGACTCGGAAAACTTCCAGTTTTTCCCCGGCTCGTCGAGCCGCGCCAGAAAGCGCCGCTTTTGCTCCTTCTTGGAGAGGTTCAGAAAAAACTTGCGAATGACAGTCCCGCTCCGGGCCATGTGCTGCTCGAAGGTCCGGATATCCTCAAAGCGGTCGTCCCAAATGCGTTTGCCGATCAGCGACTCCGGCAGTTTCTGGTTCTTGAGGATTTCAGGATGAACCCGCGCCACCAACACTTCTTCGTAGTAGGCCCGGTTGAAGATTCCGATGTGGCCGCGCTCGGGCAGGCAGCGCGTCGTCCGCCAGAGAAAATCGTGCTGCAATTCGAGATCGGAAGGAGCCTTAAAAGAATAGACCTGGCAGCCCTGCGGATTCACTCCCGACATGACGTGCTTGATGACGCCGTCTTTTCCGGCCGCGTCCATGGCCTGAAAGATCAGCAGCATGGCCCAGCGGTCCTGGGCATAAAGTCTGTCCTGCAGCTCCGCCATGCGGGCAATACTCTCGAGCAAGGCCCGTTCGGCATGCTCCCTGGAGCTCCAATGTCCGGTGAATGCGGGATCGAAATCCTTGAGTCGGAAATGCTTGCCGCTGTCCACGCGGAAGGTGTTGGCTAGTTTGTCGGTCTTCATCTTGAATTGGCTCCGTAAGTCATAACTCGCCAGCCGCCCGGCATCGAGCCGGCGACCTTGCACGCGCTGCGAACTTGTGCTCACCGATGCTAGAACAAAACATCCGGAATACCAAGACGGCGGGAGTGGAGGGGAAGGCCGGATCTACGCGGGCAGGGGAGAAATGAACTCCAGGCCAAAGCAGAATCCGTTGCGGGAACGAACGATGGCCGAGACGCGCGAGTGGTAAGGCGCATCGAACTCAAGCTCCAGCAAATCGCCCGGGTTCAGCAGGATACCGGCATACAGGACCATGCCGCCTTCACTCAATTCGGTGCCGCGGCCGGGAACCACCGTGGTCGAGAAGCCTTTGGAAGTCAGCACGCGGACGGGCAAGTCAACGGGAAGCCGGTTCCAGCGGCGGGTGTTCTGCAGATTCAACATTGTTGTCCCATGATTGGCCCTGCGGGCAGAATCCATCAAATTACGAAGGGGAAATCGGCGACTGATCGCGAGGACAAGGTAATCACCGGCAATCCGCTACTGTTACCAAAGGGCGTTTCGGGATAAGGCCCGACACCGCGCCGGCGCGTCAGGAACGTCAATTCCGCGTGCTGCGCGGGGAACTGGTCCAGAACTACAAGCACGCTCTCACGGCCGTAAGACCCGGAACGAACCGTAACTGATCTGAAATCATGGCCGGGATTGCTTCCGTCCGACTACCGCACTCCGTCCACCAGGAACAAATCCGACAACTCTCTGCAGAACGAATAGCCATAAGTCTTGCCGTCCGCTGTCACGCGCGCATTCACGATGGTCGTCACTCCGGCAACATCGCTCGGAGCCAAGGTCGTGATCAGTTCCCGCTTCCCGGTCGCAAGCTCAAGCTGGTAAAGAGGCGCTGAAGTTTTGTCGTCGTGATAAACATAGACCGATCGTCCGTCTGCGGCCCAGGCAACCCAGATGTCCTCCGGCAACCAGCCCCGAATCAGCCGGGGTTCTCCGCCCGCAAGCGGATACAGCCCGCCCCGCTCGCTCAGGTCGCGGGCAAAGAATGTTCGGCCATCCGGCGAAAGGTTGTGGCCTTCAAAATGGTTCCGCTTGACGGAAATCACAGGCGTCACGCCGCGCGGGGCACCCAGCGGAATGTCCTGGATATACATCTTCCATCCGTGGCCATCGTCGCCGGCATAATAGATTGCTTTTCCATCTGGCATGAAGCCCATCGAAGTCGTTTCCTGCATTCCGGGTGCATTGACTTTCTGGATTTCCCCCGCGCCCGTGGGCAACAAAACGAAACCCACCAGGTTCACGGTCATGGCGTTAATCGCCAACACCTGCTTGGCGTCCGGCGAGAGGATTGGCTCGCCGTACTGTCCGAGTTTTATCGCCGGGGACCCGTCGGTTTTTCGAAGGAAAGCCAGGCCCGACGCGCCGGCTGCCGAGCCCCAGTCATCGAACGAGATCAAACTGCCGTCCGTCGAAATGTCCCTCAAGGTTGCATAGTCGAGCCAGCTCAGATCGCGTTCCTTCTTATCGGCCGGTCCGCGGAATTGCAATCCGCTTCTCCACGATTCTTTCGAAAGCAGCACTCGCCCATCGCGCGACACATCGTGCAGCCGGAGAATGCCCGGCAGTCGAAGAACCACGCGCTGCTTCCCATTGAACCCGAGACCGACCACTTCATTCGCCCATCCCTCCGTCCGGGTGGCCCCCGCCCAGACCTCTTCACCCGACGGAGACCACGCCAAACCCTCCGTACTGATAAACGTCACCGAGCGGAGCAGTTGCTTTCCATTGCGGTCCAGGGCAATCACCCAACCCGCATCGCCATCGACCGAACTGAATTCGACAAACGCCACCGCGTTGCCGCGCGGCGCGATTCGCAAGTATCCGAGCGGGTGGGTGCTCTCATAGAGCGTCTTCCCCCGAGGGAACTCCACGCGGTACTTTCCCTCAACCTGCAGGATGAGCGCCATCTCGCTGCCGTCGGCGCTCCAATCGGCGGCCAGCACACTGTCGGCAACTTCCCGCGGTGTGCCCCCGGCAAGGGGTACCAGACCCAAGGTTCCCTGGCAAAGCCCGATATAGCGGTCCTTGCAGCCCGCCGAAATCGCCAGCTGAGAGGCAGATACAGCGAATAACGTGGAGTTGCCGAGATTCAATGGGCGCGACTCAGGAGCATCGGGCAGGGTGGAGTAGAGTTGGACCGGCTCGCCATTCCAGCCGGCGCTGTAATAGATGGAGCGGCCGTCCGGAGCAAAGCGCGCGGCATAGACCAGTCCGCGATCAAACGTCAGCTGGTGATAAGTCGGCAGCGGCAGCGAACTGCTGCGTGCTCCCAGCATCCAGATACCCGCAGCCAGCAGCGCCAGCAACGGCGCTCCGGCCGCAAGCGTCATCACCCACTTGCGAGACGTTTTCTCTTCGGCCGTCGCAACTGCAAACCTGGCAGTGCCGGTTGCCGCGCTCGTGGAAGAGGTTCCCGACAGGCCTTCGAGATTGAACGCCAAATCCCGCGCCGATTGAAACCGTTGCAGCGGATTTTTCTCGAGGCATCGCCTGACAATGCGCTCCAGTGCTGGCGAAATGGGTTTACCGGTAAGGCTCAACTCCGGCGGGTCCTCTTTCAGGATCGCGGTCATCGTCTCGGCGGAAGTATCGCGCCGGAAAGCAAGAGCATTTCGTACAAAATCGTCCCCAGCGCAAAAATGTCGGAGCGGGCATCCGCAGGCGCCCCCCTCACCTGCTCAGGAGACATGTATCCCGCCGTGCCGAGCACGGCGCCAGCGGAGGTGGGCAAGGCCTCCATCGTCGCGCCGTCGTCCGAAGACGCCTCCGACCGCTCCAGCTTTGCCAATCCAAAATCGAGAATCTTCACCCGCCCATCGCGGGTGACGAAAACATTTTCCGGCTTCAGGTCGCGATGAACGATCCCTTTGTCGTGCGCCGCCGCCAGGCCCTGCGCGATTTGAATGCCGTAGTCGGCGGCTCGCCGCAAAGGCAAGGCCCCACCGCTCAACGCCACCCGCAGTGATTGACCCTCCAGGCACTCTGAGACCAGATAAGGCGCGCCCCCATACGTGCCGATGTCGTGAATTGAAAGAATGTTGGGATGGTTCAGCGCCGCGATCGCCCGCGCCTCGGTTTCAAATCGCCGCAGCCGTTCGGCGTCTCTGGCAAATGCTTCCGGCAAGACTTTGATGGCAACATCACGGCCAAGCCGGCTGTCTCTTGCACGGTAGACTTCGCCCATGCCGCCCGCGCCCAGCGGGGATTGAATTTCATAAGGGCCAAGTCTTGTGCCAGAGGCGAGAGGCATTCGTGTGGGCCATTATAATGCTTTCCCAGCAGGCAAGATCGAACCCAGGCATTCTGGTAGCGTCCTAATTCGCCTTTCTTCACCACGGAGGCACGGAGTCACAGAGAAGACCTCGAAAACCTGTAAAAGCCAGAAGCGGAGGACTTTGCCAAGCAGTTGGGTTTCTCTGTGTCTCTGTGACTCCGTGGTGAAAAAAACTAAATTAGGACATTACCGGCATTCTAGGCGACTGGTTGGCTAATCGGAAGCGATCTGAAATCGTCTTATCGGGTTGGTACTAGGAAAGTCGGCCAGGGTTTACCAATTTTCGATTTGGGCCGCGCATTGCGCCCGAGTCACCCGGGCTCGGCTCTGCCACGCATCGGGAGGCGAGTTGGAGCAGATCCAGTTTCTCTTGGGGCACGTTTCGGTGCAGACAGCCGAACGCTACCTCGGCTGCAAGCAGAGGATTCGATCATCCGTCAATGATCGTATTGGCATCGAGCCAAATCCTTGAGCTGGGGGCGCGGTTAAGCCCTGCTTAGAAGAGAAAGTCGAAATCAAAAAATACCCTGCGACTGTAATTGCCGAAGAAATGTCCATACTGCGGGTCAGCCATATTGGAGTGGATTTCCAGCGCATTGAAATGATTGGTCAGGTTGATCACTGTTGCAGACAGCCGAATGGCATGTTTGGGGTTGACTTGGATGTCCTTCGAGGCGCGAAGGTCGAATGAGAAATGTCGCGGGAAGCGAGGCTGGGCGCCTGGAATGGAAGTAATGTACTGCTGCAGTAAATTTGCGGGTTGATAGGGAAATCCGCTTCGATCTTCGATCTTCGGCATCAGCCGGAATTTCTTGGGCAGGCTGTACATCCCCCACAGCAGAAAGCGATTCGGAATCTCGCTTGGCAAACTGGCAACGAAGTTAGGATTCATGATGGGGAACGGTAGGTTGCCGAGATAAGTGTTCGCATCGTTGACTGTCCCCCGCGCATACTGGCGGACGTAAGAAAAGAATATCTGGCGTTTCTCCTGGCCGCCAAAGCGGGCGGTGAATTCCAGTTGCCGAGTTTGCGCCAAGCCGGTCGAACCGAGAACCAGCGCAGGCTGGTTTTGAACAACCTCGGGCTGGATCGTCAGCATGTCGTGAGCCTGACCCTGTAGATACTTGACCCGGAGAGTCATGAAGGGCGAAAAGCTGCGGTCCAGTTCTACATTCCAGCCGACGGTGTAGGGAGCAAAATTCCCGCTTTTCTTTGCGCTGTCAATGAAGGGAAATTTCGACTCTGCAGCCTGCTGCGTGAGATTGATGTACTGGATCGGGCTGCCGATCACTCCCCCCGCGCTGTTGTACATGGTGACCGTCTGTTGAGGATAACTGCTGAATGCATAGGTATTGAGGGGCACATTGTCATAGAAGACTCCGATGCCGCCACGAATAACAGTTGTTTGGCTCCGGTCAGGCGTCCAGGCAAAACCTGCGCGCGGGGCACTCCGAAATGTATGCGTGATGGTCTGACTTTCCAAACGCATTCCGAGATCGAGTGCGAGATTGGGGCGTAGCAGCCAGTGATCTTGCACGTACAAGGAGGGGTCAAGATCGCTGATCGCAAATGATCCTGCGCCGCTGAAATCTATGCGGCTCGCCAGTTGGCTGGTCGAGTCCTCGATCAAGACCGGCCGGGCAATGAAGTCTCCTGCATCTTCGGCGTGGGCAAGGACCGAGCCAACCTGCACACTATGGACTCCCATAAAATGGAGGTCTCGCGGCCGCCAGTTTTCAATCCATTGAACCCGTGTTGCCAGGCGCGACTCCTTAGCAAAGTAGTTGCCCTGATTTCCGATTGGGGTGAGGATCATCTCCGAGTTGCCTTGCGGATCGATCCCGGTGCTGACATGTGTTATGGCGAGCGTGTTTTGCAGTAGTCCATCCCCGATGGCCAACCGGTGGATAAGCGTGCCGGTAGACTCGTGCACGTTGATGTCCGGCGTCACGGGCTGGGGGTTGAAGTAGTCCAGTCCGGAATAGGTCAGCAGGTGCGGCGCCAGATGGAAGCTCGCGCTGAATGTCTGGTTAGGAGAAAGGAGCGCGGTAAACTGCGTGAAAGAGTTGATTGAGGTCGATGTGGTCTGGTTGAAGGGGAACGGAAGCGTATACACTTCCTGTTTGTTGATGGCGTATTCATCGTCTTGCAAGAAATAAAGCTTCCGGTCAATGAGAGGACCGCTAAGATCCAGCCGGGGCGAGGCATCCTTCAGGCCTTCCAGATGGGCGCTTCTGATGCGGAAATCAGGCAACGGATCGTTAAGACCGTAGTGCCATTTCTGGTCTCCTTGACGCGTTTCCGCAGTGACCACGCCAGCGGTGAATTTTCCATATTGCGCCAGGTAAGGCATCTCGGAAACCGAGGCATTCTGGACGCTGTCGATGGGCACAGTCAGCCCAAACATGCCTGTAGCGGGATCGGTTACGTCGACCGAGTTGACCAGGAGAGCACTGTGATTTTCTCCGTAGCCTGCGATTCTCACACTGCCATCACTGGCGCGGACGACGCCGGGAATCAGGGGTAATGTATCTGCCAAAGTCGCCGGCCGACCGGGTGTTTCTTGAGCTTGTGCAGGCGCTATCGTCGACTGACTGCTGGACTCCTCCACGACCGGATTAGAAGCCGTGCCGTGGACCTCTATGCTCTGTTGACTCAGCTCGGCCTTCGATAAGACAACCTCGACTTCCGTAGGACCGGTATTTGCTTTTGTCTCCAAGACTGTGCTGGTCGCGAGATAGCCTTGCTTGCTGACAGTCAGGTGTAGGCCAGGTTGTCCTTGAAGGGTGGCTGTTGCTCTGCCAGCAGCATCGGTCAATGCAGTGGCCAGAAGCTGGCCTTGGGCGCGGATTTCGACCCGCGCTTGTGCAACGGCCTGGCCTTTGTCATCGACCACCGACAAATCTATGACAACGGAACGAGATGCTTGTTGCTGCGGAGTCGCCGATGCCAGACAAACGCATCCGAATAGAACCAAGAGCGCCATCTCAAACCGCAAGCGTACCGATGAAAAACCGAAATCGGTATCAGCGACATATTGCACTGGATTCATAGACGCTCGACCCGGTCGCAGGGCATCGCGCAGACGGTCCTGCCGCGTTGGTTGACTTGTTGTCCCGAGTTCCTAGCCCGATCACCATGGCCATGTCTTTGGGATAGACCACATCGCGTCCTCGCGCCAGAAAGTGGTAATAGATCGACATCGCCGCTCCATAGGATCCGAATCCCGCCGACACTACCCGCGAATGCGCTGCCAATCCCACAATCATTCCCACAAACCGGAATCCGGATGCGCCATTCGCCGCGCTGTGTCCAGCTTCTCCCACGCTCAGATTCCCCTGTCCTGCGTCGCGGTCCGGTGCGGCCTGTGTAGCTGCCAGCATCACCTGAATACCTGTCGTCAAATAACGCGTTCGCGGCGTGGTTACCTGAGCTCCACCTTCGTCGTCCAGCTTCAGGTGCCCGTCTTTTGCCACAGCTACGGCTTCCAGATTCGTCTCGACTTTCTGCTCCAGCCCGTTCGGAGGTGCAACCTGATGAAACAGGATGCGCAACTGGCCGTTGCGTCCCATCCGCCGCGCGGGCTGCGCCTGTACCACCGAACCTTTAATCACGCTTCCCTCCGGCAGAATCAGATGATCCGACATCACCAGCGGCGCCGTGATTACCGCCTCCACCGCGTCTCCCTGCTTTGCGGTCGACGAACTCAGCGGTGTCACCAGCCGCGCATGCACCACGCTTCCCGTTGGAGGTGGAGCTCCAATATCGGTCAACGTTTCCGGCTTCAGCGCCTCCGTCCCAAAATCCAGCGGCTGCAGTAGGTCCGCGTTAAAGGTCGTTCCCGCGTCAATGTATTGCGGATGCACTGGAAGCTGGGCCAGTGCAATCCGTTTCAGCTTGTGCATCTTCCCTGGTTCGTGGATCTGCTTCTGCAAATCGCTCCATTGCCGCCGAATCTCTTGCCGGGTCGCCCTCACTTGTTTCGACGCCGCATCCTCCACTTTGTTTTTCTTCTCCGCCTTCTCATTCGCCGAGACAAAACGAAGAACTCCATTGGGCGCGGGAGATGCCACCGTTTGCAGCGCCACATGTCTCCCGTCGGCCATGACCAACTCATCAAACTGGACGTGAACCTGCCGTGCCGGAGAGAAATTCCCATCCGTCGCATCCAGCAGGCGCGTCTTCCCCAGTACACCATCGATCGCCGAGATTTTTCCGTTCACCAGCGTCCCAGCCGGAAACAGCAGCTTATCGAATGCATACACCGGCTCCACTGTTTTGCCATGGATCGACTGCCCCACGCTACGAATTCGCACCTCCGAATCCAGAGCCACCTTGATGGGTGTCCCCGCCGCAACGCTCATCGGCATCGCCACCGGCGCAGCCACCACTTTTTCCTCCGTCGTCAACGACATAGCTGCACCACCTGCCTGCGCCGTCCCTGCCGGAGGCCGCTGCGCCAGCGTCTGCGCAACACTCAGGGCACTCAACAAGCTAACCGCAAGCACTGCCCGCCCTAATACAATTCGTCGCATCGCAATAACTCCCGATCGTTCTGCGTGTGGAAGAGTCGCACTTCAAGGCCGCATGAATCACAGGGCGAGGTAGCAAATACCGGATGCCCAAAAAAGCGAAAGAAACCGTGCTTACTATGAAGTCGCAAGAATAGAGAATGGTTGCAAACCACAGACCGACATCGTGGTCCGTTGATGAAATCATATCGGCAGTGAGGAGGGAATGCGACGATTAGTCCCGTGGATGAACAAATTGTCATCTTCCGGAAAAGGCACGGTAATGTTCCGGACATAATCTTATGGGTGGGCGCCTCGTTGCGACACGAGGCCATCGCGGCATCGGAAAGCGAGAGGTGAAGGATGTTGAGGAATGTCTGGTGGAGTTGCGTCCCCGGCCTTCTTGCCGTTTCCCTGTTCGGAACTTGGTCTCCGTCTCTGATCGCTCAGACGTCTGGGAAGGGCGCATTGACGGGCAGGGTTACTGACGCGTCTGGTGGCGCGGTTGCGAATGCCACCGTGACGGCGACGAGCGTAGAGACTGGACAAACGCAAAGCGCGACCACGGGGCCGAACGGCACCTACAAACTTGACGTGGCTCCCGGAAATTACCGGGTGCAGTTTGAGGCAGCAGGTTTCAAGACTTTGGAGATCCCTTCGGTAACGGCCAGTGGGACTGAGACGGCGGTTCTGGACGAGAAACTGGAGGTGGAAGAACCAAGCACCGGCAAACCGACGCCGGCCCAACAGGAGAATCTGCCGAACGCACCGTCCAGCAGTACAACGGCACCTTCGCTTGAGGATCTTGGCCTTTCTCCGGAGCAGACTCGGGGAAACCCGCAGGAGCAGGCGCTGCTGGATAAACGGACACATATGCTGAAGATCCATCAACGGATGGGTCTGATCACAACTATTCCCTTGATTGTCACAGTTGCCACCTCGCTCAACGCCGGAGGCAAGAGCACCAGCACCGCCTCGCGCGATCTGCATACAGCTCTTGGCGGGCTGACGGGAGATTTGTATTTCATGACCGCGTACTATGCCATCCGCGCGCCGAGAGTGCCTGGAACCGAGACCCGCGGCCCGATCCGGTTCCACAAGGTCATGGCTTGGATCCATGGCCCCGGCATGATTGCGACACCCATCCTGGGAATTATGGCTTTCGATCAAAAAAACAAAGGGGAAAGAGTGCATGGGATCGCCCGGGCGCATGGCCCGGTGGCCATCGTTACGGCCGGGGCGTTCGGCGCTGCTCTTCTGTCGGTTTCGGTGAAGTTCTAAGCACAGTTTATGAATAGGAAAATACTGATTGCGTTCTTGTCCTTAGCCATCCCCACGTTTGGAGCCGACAGCCAATGGGTCCTGCAACAGAGCACCCTCACGTACCACGTGTCGCACCCCCTGCATCAGACCGACGGTCTGAGCCATGCGGCCAAAGGGAAAGGTGTTTGCCACGCCGGTCAATGCGAGTTCTTGATCGCGGTACCGGTGAAGTCGTTTGATTCCGGAGACAGCAACCGCGATCTTCATATGCTGCAGGTGACGCGTGGAGCGGAGTTTCCCATCGTGACCGTACGCACCCGCCTGCCGGAATCGGCTGCCGCATCGGCGACCATCAATGCCGATCTGGAGATTCAGTTCGCTGGCCAGACTGTCCAGTACAAGCAAGTTCCTCTCCAACTGGAGACACAGGGCGGTGAGGCTCACATTACGGGGACCATTCCGGCCACACTCGCCGATTTCAAAATCGACCCGCCGTCGCTGTTGACGATGCCGGTCAAGAATGAAATTCCGGTGCGCGTAGACATGACCTGGCATCTGCAATGAGCCAGCCGACGAGAGGATTTGCATACAGTTTTGCAAGAAGAGCTTTCAGGCAGGTCTTTTCAGGCGATTCGGCTGGTTCAGTTCGAATGGCATTCAACGTTTGAGAGGTTTCCTGCATCCCATCTGGAGGTGTAAAGTCTTGGACTGGCGGGAAGCTCCTATGCGATTGCTTTTGGTAGAAGATGATTTATCCATTCAGCAGTTCCTCAAGCGGGCGCTGGTGGAGGCCGGATTCCAGGTGGATGCGGCCAGTAACGCGAAAACCGGGGAAACGATGGCCTTGGAAGGCATTCACGATGCCTTCATCATCGATCTTGGCCTTCCCGACGGTGATGGATTGGACTTAATTGCCCGCTGCCGCGCCCAAGGCAGTTCGGCACCAGTTTTGATCCTGTCTGCCCGGCGTTCTGTGGACGAGCGTGTCCGGGGACTTGAGCAGGGCGGAGACGACTACCTCACAAAGCCGTTCGCCCTTCCGGAACTGCTGGCAAGGCTGCGGAATCTCCTGCGCAGATCTGCTGTTCCACAAAGCGAATCCGTGCGTCTGCAGGCTGCCGACTTGCAGCTTGACCTGGTTCGTCGTGAAGCACGACGCGGCGATCAATTGTTGCAATTGACTCCACAGGAGTTTTCTCTGTTGGAGTATCTTTGCCGCAATGAAGGTCGGGTGGTAACTCGCACTATGATTCTGGACCACGTCTGGCGGATGCGGATTGATCCCGCAACCAACGTGGTGGATGTTCATATTTATCGTTTGCGCAGCAAGGTGGACCACGATGCCCCGCGGCCACTGATCCACACAATTCGTGGGGTTGGCTATGTTCTCAAGAATGCCTAAGAGTTTACGCGCTACCGCCGCGTGGCGGATTTCTATTTGGACAACTCTGGCGTTCGCGCTCGGAACCGCTGTGGCTTTCACCATAGTTTACTTCCTTGTCGCTCAGGGCATTCGAGAACGCAGTGATACCTGGCTTAGCGGCGAAGCAGAGGTTCTTGCTCAGGTCTCGGCCGATACTCCGAGCGATCACCTGTACAAGCGGATAGTTCGAGAGGTGGCTGAACTTGCTACTCAGGAAGTGCCAGACGAGCGCAATGCCCGCGGCGAAAGGCTGAATTCTGTTTTCTTCTTGGCAGCAGACCCCAATAACACCGAAGCTCCGTTGTGGGTAGGCCCAAGCTCCAAGGATGCTTTTGTCACAGCGATTCAACGAGCGAAGCTGGTTCCGGGACCTCCGAAGTCCATAACAGTGGACGGATATCGACAAACGTTTCGAGTCGTTGTGAAGGCACAAAACGGAAGAACTGTTTATCTGGGACTCTCGGATCGTGGCGCCAAGCATATGCTACACACATTGGTCCGTCGTTTTCTCATGGTCTGGGGCGGCATGTTCCTGCTCGGTTTTGTCATCTCCTACTGGAGCGTACGTCGTACTCTGCATCGTGTTGAACGAATTACGGAAACCGTAGCGCGAATTGGCACCGAAGATTTAGAGGAACGCCTGCCTGAGCCTGTGAATTCGGATGAAATCTCGCGGTTGGCAAAGACTTTCAATCGCATGTTGGACCGATTGCAGTCCTCGGTGAACCAGCTTCGCACCGTCACCGGTGCCGTCGCGCACGACCTCAAAAGTCCAGTAACCTTGATTCGTGGAACGCTCGAATCCGCGCTGTGCGATGAAGGGAACGAGAAGTGGCGCGACTCGGTGGGAGAAGCAATCGAGGGCCTGGACAGGCTCTCGCAGTTGCTAAACACCACGCTCGATCTTGCCGAAGCTGAGGCTGGTGCGCTTCACATGGAGCTCCGCCCGGTTGACTTCTCGGACGTTGTCAGACAACTGGTTGATATTTACCAGCCGGCCATGGCCGAGCGCCATCACGAAGTGACGATTGACGTCGAAAAGCATGTGGTCGTAGATGCTGACTCAACCCTGTTGAATCGTGTAGTAAGCAATTTGCTTGAAAATGAATTGACTCACTTGCCAGCGGGATGCCGAGTGAGCATTCGGCTCCATTCGCATCAAGGATCAGCAGAACTGGTGATCGAAGACAACGGTCCGGGATTCCCGCCCGATATCGGCAGCCGGGTTTTCGAGCGATTCGTAAAGGGAAAACATTCTCCCGGCCATGGTCTCGGACTTGCCTTTGTGGATGCAGTTATCAAGGGGCACGGCGGCGTGGCCAGCATCTCCGGGCGTGCGGGAGGCGGCGCTATTGTTTGTTTGTCGCTACCCGTCCACATGCTCGAAACCGAATTGACATGACATAAAAGCACTATTGCTTTAGCTTTTTGCGCTTTGCATACTCGGGCCCGGCGGGGTAGCAACTTGCAATGAAACACACGCCCGGCGCGCTGATCGGTCCTCTTCTGCTGCTATTGGTCACTGCCACTCAGGCAGCCACCATCGAGCACCCCGGCGTCCTTCCCAAAGGGGCCAAATGTTCTTCCTGTCATGCGAACAAAACCGAAGGCAAGTCCGTGCATTCCGCCATGGCGCTTCCGTGCACTGTCTGCCACTTGACTGAGACACAAGGCGACATGACGACGCTGAATCTGTTCATGCCGAAGGGAACAATCTGCTTCGCCTGCCATGAGAAATCTGCCCCATTGCAGTGCCGCTCTCCAGGCGCCAAGGCATGCGTGGAGTGTCATGATTCTCACAGCAGCAGTCGTCCCGCGCTGCTGCGAGAACAGGTTGACGTCCTCCGACCGTAGCGCCTGGCGTTCCAACTAGAGCACACTTCAGAAAGGTCTCGGCACCTTCCCTACAAACGCCCATTTTTATCGTCGTCAAAACGGTGGCACCATTTGCGCCTCTCTCGTTTGTGTCTCTTCGTGAGCGTTGGAGTCCAAGGCGCTCTCGGCGCGTAGCTTGTCTGACTCAGCAACATGCAGGAATGCTTGCATTCTTGCCTCCCGGACATCCTGCCGCGAGCAGCCGAGGAGAACCGCACAATCCTGATCCGAGTATTTCTCAAGGACGGACATCACGAAGACAACGCGCTCGAAGTCTTCAAGCCCGAGAATACTCATAATTGCGGCATGGGCATTCGGCGTTCGTTCAAAGCAGCAATTCACCGTTTCACTGCGCGCCGCTGTGCCGGCAGAGCGGTTCGCACGGGGCGCCAACATGCGAACTGCATTCTGGATGATGGTCCGCCGGGCCCAGGAGCGTGCCCAGTTTCGAAAGACATAGCTTCCTTTGCCGCAATCGTCCAAGCCGGAGACAAAGCATTCCTCAGCCTTTGCGAGATCGGCCGTCAGCAAGAATGAAAGCAAGTGCATATTATCCATATTTTCTTTGAACACCCTGCAGAACTCAGTGCTGGTTGCGTACAACTGTGATGTCTCAGTGGAGATCGGCCTTCTCCGTGGCATTGTCAGTTTTGTCCTCTCTGACTGTGCATTGCGCGTCAGCGTTAACCAAGGGGTCAGTCTCAAGCGCTCAGTGCCTAAACAATCTGTTGCGCACGTCCGGCCAGAACTCTTTTGCTACATTGAAAAACGTGTCCAGGGCTATTTGTTGCTCCCACTTACTCGCGGTATTTCCAAATGATCGATCTGCGGCCGGATAGTAGAGATTGGAAATGCCTGCGGCCACAGCATTTCCGGCCAGTTCTGATGTGTTGAAGTGGTTGCGGCCGTCATCGCCCCGAGTAATAACTTCACGGCTTATCGCGTAGCCAGTTCGCTTCCAAAATCCGCCGGTGCCCTTCACGAAATAACAAGGATCCTGATGGAGAGCAACTGGAAACAGGCCCTCGGTCATGATGTTGCCAATCGCTTGATCTGCGAATGCTCCTCCGTAGTACTTGCCCAGCCCCGGCGCTCCCGTTCCGAACGAGCTGTACTGCTTCTGCCCCATGGACAGCCCAGCAAAGATGCCAGCCACCAGAAACGCCGATGGATCGAAAGAGTCGTCTAACGCAACTTTCATCTTTTCGGGAGGCGTCAACGCTTGGATTTCCGCCGGGTTTTCGTCCGCACGATAGTTGGGGATTATCCAGAAGATGTGATTCTTACTCGGTTCATGTTGTTGAGTGCCCTGTGCAAGGCTCGATGGAGCCGATTGAGTCTGACTTGCGCTTGGCGTATCCGGCAGCGGCGACGTTTCCTGACCCATCGCCGCAATCGGTCCGATCAAGAGATTTACAGAAACCAGCACCCAGCAGATCACAGGAACAAATGAAAACGCCCGGAACCTACGCATTCTGAAATTGATGCAACTTTGAGGACCTCGTGAGGAAACATGAACAACTTGTCATTTGCCCGCCACGCTGAATTCATCATGTAGCTGATAATCTTTCTCATGAGACGTTGTGGCGCTGGTCCACCAATGCGTTACCGACATTCGATGGCAGCGATATCGGGCAGGATCGCTTTCCCATGCTTCCGCATATCCATTCGATCTGGTGAGATTCCACTTACTGAGGACATCTCTCTGAACCTGGATTCTGTCTCCCGCAGCGGCCTTGTGCGTAGTTGTTTTCTCGCGATCGCATTTCTGACTCTCATCTCGGCTGCACCTCTCACTCATGCTCAAGAGAATTATGAAATCCAGGTGTATGGGTCCGACCTGGTCGATCCGGCACACACGATGGTCGAGCTGCATAGCAACTTCACGATCGACGGCTCAAAGACGATCGTGGATGGTGTTTACCCCACCAATCACGGCGAACACGAGACGGTCGAGATCACGCATGGCTTCAATGAGTGGTTCGAGTGCGGTTTTTATATCTTCACGTCCATAACCGAGGGCCAGAGCTGGCAGTGGGTCGGGAATCACATCCGTCCGCGCGTTGCCGTCCCTAAGAAATGGCACTGGCCGGTTGGTGTGAGCCTCTCGAATGAAATCGGCTATCAGAGGCGGCAATATTCTGTGGACACGTGGACCTGGGAAATCCGTCCCATTGTGGACCAAAAAATCGGCCGATGGTATTGGTCCTTGAACCCTGCGCTTGACCGGTCTTTCCATGGCGAGAGCGTGAACCAAGGCGTTGTCTTTTCACCCAACTTCAAATTCAGTTACGATTTGACTCCGAAGGTGGCGGGAGGTATGGAATATTACGGTTCGGTAGGCCCAATGGCCGGGTTCGATGCGGTATCACAGCAGCAGCACCAACTTTTCCCCACGATTGACTTGAACATCGCTCCGCAATGGGAGATCAATTTCGGCCTCGGCGTAGGTCTCACGGGCGCGACCGACCACCTGATTGCCAAGATGATTCTGGGGTATCGCTTTAATTTCTGATCAATGACAGGAGCGCACCAGTGATAAAGGGTATGGTGATCGGTTTCATTCTGGCCATTGCGATTTCAGCGGGTTGTGTTTTCTATTACTTCTCTGCGGGTATGGCGCCGGTAGCAACGGCCGATCCTCCAATGCCGTTTGAGAAGAAGCTGGCGAATATGGCCCTGGACGCACATATCGAGAAGCAACACATTCCCCCATCTCCCGTGTCCACGGACGAACCTAACCTTCTTGCCGGTGCAAGCTTATACAAACAGCACTGCGCCTTGTGCCACGGACTTCCAGGGCAGCCACCCACAGACTATGCGGCAACGATGTATCCGAAGCCGACACAATTGTTCCGTGGTACGGGTGTCACAGATGACCCAGCGTCGGAGAGTTACTGGAAGGTAGCCCATGGCATCCGCATGTCTGGGATGCCGTCCTTCAAGACCAAGCTAACTGATACTCAGCTATGGCAGGTTAGCCAATTGGTCGCGCACGCAAATGAAATTCCTGAATCGGTGAAGAGAGTGCTTATCCCGGATTCGCCGACGTCAGCGTCGGCACCTGCACGGCCAGCGAACTCGCCCTAGGAACAACATGGAACGCAGAACATTTCTGGCACTGCTGGGAACGGCAGCTTGCGCCGAACTAGTGCGACGCATGGGTTTGCAAGCTGCGCCGGAAAATTCCAAGGCCGACGTAACGATTCACATCTCGCCCGTCGAGATCGAAGTCGCGCGGCGCAAAACGATCAAGACGACCGGATACAACGGCTCCGCCCCAGGCCCCGTCTTGCGGCTGCACGAGGGCCAACCTGTTACGGTGGACGTGTTCAACGAAACCAGAATTCCGGAACTAGTTCATTGGCACGGCTTGTTCGTTCCTTCCGAGGTGGATGGCTCCGAGGAAGAGGGGACTCCGATGGTGCCTCCAGGTTCGGTCCGGCGCTATTCGTTCGTCCCGCGTCCCACGGGCACCCGCTGGTATCACAGCCACGTTCATGCCGGCCGGGATCTGAAACGAGCCACTTATACAGGACAATTCGGATTCCTCTACGTTGAACCGAAACAAGAGCCGGGCCAGTATGACGCGGAGGTATTTCTCGCACTGCACGGCTGGGACCCCTACCTGAGCAGCCAGGAGGAGGGAAGTCTGGAGGTAGCGTATCCCGTCTATTCCATGAACAGCCACGCGCTTGGTTCGGGCGACCCAGTCCGCGTGAAAGAAGGTCAGAAGGTGCTTTTTCGCATTTTGAACGCCAGCGCCACCCAACAGCACCGCATCGCCCTGGCCGGTCACAAATTCAGAGTCGTCAGCCTGGACGGGAACGCTGTGCCCGTACCGCGCGAGGTGGACGTGATCGAGATGGGCCCGGCGGAGCGCGTGGACGCTGTCGTCACGATGAATCAGCCTGGCATGTGGATTCTCGGAGAAGTGGACGATCAAGTGCGGAATGCTGGCTCGGGTATCGTGGTGGAATATGCGTACCGCAGCGAAGCGCCGCACTGGACAGCGCCTGCCAATACTCCATGGGATTACACCATGTTTGGGCGCGAAGCGGAGACTCCCGAGCCGGCGGGAGGCGTGATGTCGCTCGTCTTCCGCAAGAAATTTGCAGGCAACCGTTGGGTGGATAACTGGACCATAAACGGTAAATCTTTCCCGAAGACCGATCCCATTCGCGTCCGCGCTAATTATCGTTACCGCTTTCGCTTTGATAACCAAAGCGATGAAGCGCACCCGGTTCACCTGCACCGGCACAGTTTTGAGCTAACGAAGTTTGCCGGCAAAGTGACAGCGGGCGTCATGAAAGACGTAATCGTCGTGCCCGCCAGGAAGCAAGTCGAGGTGGATTTTACGGCGGACAATCCCGGTCCCACGCTTTTTCACTGCCACCAGCAATTGCATATGGACTACGGCTTCATGACGATGGTGCAATATGTGGACTGAAAAGGGTGTTCGTCTCTCCGTGTGGTGGAGCTAACCGTGGCGGGTGTGGGCACGCTCTTTATCCCTGGATCAGAGGATACCTCAGAGGCTGCAATGAACCCGTTCGCACTCCTGCCTCATGAGGCTCACTTCAGATAGGCGCGCACCAGCCCGATCAGATCTTCGGTCAATTCCTCCGGCGATTCTGTCCCGCGATCCGGATGCGTAATGTGCAAGCGGATGTGGTCTTCCAGGATCTCCGCCATCAGGCTGTTCACGCCGCCCCGAATCGCCGCCAGGAGCATTAAGATATCCGCACATTCGTCCCCGTCAGTGACCGAGTGCTCGACCGCGGTAATTTGTCCCGCGAGGCGCTTGATCCGAGAGAGCAGCTTCTGTTTCTCTTTCGATATTTCCGGGTGTTTGTCCTTCATGTTTTTTATTGTCCTTGCAATTCTTGCTTGACAGATACCCTAGGGGGGTAATATATAAGATTTCAGGCGCGAAAGCTAGATTTCCCGCCTAAAACGAGCAAAGGACGTATGAAAAGAAGCTGTGGGTACAAGCCTCCGAGAACGGTCGGCGGCTTCCCGGTGTAGAAGAAACGAACAGGTGTCCCGATGAGCCTCTGTATCCTGCCTATCGCCTCACCTTTTGCTTCTTCTGACTGACAACTGAAGAACGCGAGGGATCGAGGCTGGTGCCGTCAGGCACGCTCCTTCCTTCACAAAATCGGAACGCGCGAACTGCGGACCACCTATTCAGCCGCAATAGAGCTGCGCTGAACGAGAGGGTCGTAGTCTGCGTGACGGGGGCTCCCCGTGCACTGGTTTTCAAATTTTGGATTTTCGTGGCTCTGATTCCATGCCTGGCAGCACTGGTTGGCATCCTGCTTCATCGGCTGCGCGGAGATTACAGGCTTAAACGTTCCGCGAGGCAAGGCGAGAGCAGGACCCAGACTGCAAGACGCCCAACGCAAAACTCGGGGCCAAAGTGGATCGCTACTCCTTCTTTGTAGGGCTTCTTCCTCCTCTGCTTCATACCGGTTTAGCCCGGCGCACTAACATCCCGATAACGCTCATTGACCCCGAATGTCTCGAGATGTTGCCCTCGGACCTGTCGCCTCACGGAGGTGCGCGCATCAACTGGCGGGAACCGCTCTCCGGAGGCGAGAGAGCTACGCCACCATTGTCCTTCTCAAATCTACGTACTTGCTGCTCTCTCGAACTCCTACCGCGGAAGTGGCCTGTACTCGTCCGGAATCGTCGTAGATTCTGACGGCGTTAGGCGCGAGGGATCGCAATACTCATGACCCGTTATACAAGCGATGTAATGGTCCCCAATCGGGACCAATTCACGCGAATCGTGCGCGTCCTCATTCTGCAAAGTCGTCCTTGCCCGGCAAGTTCCAGAAAAGGTGTTCACTTTTGAGCAGTTTTTCTGTGCCACGCAGTCGAATATGGATACTGCGAACAACCCGGAAACCCACGACTACCACCGGTTAAAGGAACTATGCCAACAACCGTGCAGGTCGGCACCATCCTAATGACGGAATGGCCCGGGATTACACAGAGTCTCGGCCTGGAGAGTGAGCCTTGCTCCGGAAACTGGAGCATGATCAAGGCGCTGGATAGCTTTGCTCTTGATCGTAAGATCCATGCCGCAGGATGGAATTTCTTTTTCATGGCGGCCGAAGTCAAAGTGATGTTCTTTGGCGCTCTTGGAGCGACAAAGGTCCAGAACGCATTAAGGCGGATCTTACGGAAACTAGAGCCGCAACACTTTAATGGCCTCGAAATAACTCAAATCGTTGCCAGACGTTTCCTCGGCGTGCCGTACGTAACCGTTTCTGCACACTCGCGCCATATGCAGCAGAGCTGCTATCTCGACAGCGCCGTGGCGCGGCAGACGGTCCAGCGCGATGCGGAATGGGCTAGAGGGTAAGCACAACTAAGAAAACCGGGGGGGCAGTTTATGGCGCGTAACGGAAATCAGAGTCTCGACCAAATTCTTGAGTCTGCCATTGTTGTGTCGTGGGCGGACTTGATGCACGGAACCGAGGCTGGCTTGATCCATATTGAATACGGTTTCGCCCTCGGCGGCACCTTGGATTATCTGAAGGTCTGGTCATCCATAACCTGGGGCCATTGGCTTCTGGTTTGTGAGTATTGGATGTCGCCTTCTACATCTCACAGCGTCGGCATCAGCTACGATAACGGATACCAGTCGGAGGGTTTGGCTCACATTCTGGGATTTGTCATGCAGCACCAGGACGCATTCGTACTGCCGACGAACCTCGGCCGGCAGGGATTGCTGCAAATATCCACACCCACGTTAGAGGAAAGCACGGCGGCCGCCGCATCGGTGAACCACGCCTTCGATCGCCTCGGCTCAGCACTCGCCGAACCCGTGTTGGCCTGAGCCTACCGTCTCTCACTTTTCCGAGCCCGCCAAACGCCGACTCCCGATGCGGTTCTGTCCGGGGTAGGCCGGTGCTGAGCTCACATTTTTCACCACTCCTCAGCAACTGGTCAACCCGCCCAAAATCCCCTTCCTCGTCGGGTTTGCATCTACCTGAATCTATGAGGTTCGGAAGCCTTCGGTTCCGCTGCCCACAAACAGATGTTTTTGAGGCGGCTAGCTGCGGGCGGGGATCGACGTGCGCACCGTGCAGGAAGGGCTCGGTCTTTCCCGTCGGCAAGTTTCACCGTCGCCTTCTTCTTGCAAACGCACGGACGCTCACCGCAGACCGGACAAGGCTTTTCCGGACACTCGCATGGGACCTTCCCGCACGCGGGACATGGATGAGCTGTTCGCGGCACTTTTGCGCACTGGCAAGGGTGATAGCCACACTTCCTGCAAGGCTCAGGCTTTATCGGTTCGCCGTCCCATTCCGGATCGTTAAAATGCAGGTATGCCTTTACGAAATCGTAGATGGTGAAATAGTCCTTGCCATCGTGAAGCCGGGTGCCCCGGCCGATGATCTGTTTGAACTCGATCATCGTGTTGATCGGGCGCATAAGAACGATATTGCGGATATTTCGGGCATCCACGCCGGTCGAGAGCTTTGGCGACGTGGTCAAGATCGTCGGAATGGTCCTCTCATTGTCCTGAAAGTCTCGCAGATGTTGGTTGCCGAGTTCGCCGTCGTTTGCAGTAACCCGCTGGCAATAATTCGGGTCAGTGCTCGTCTTCATCTGATTGATGAGGTCACGCACGGCGAGCGCATGATCTTGGGTGGCGCAGAAGACCAGCGTTTTCTCTTTCTGGTTGATCTGCTCCATGAACAACTTTACGCGGTGCGCTTCACGCTCTTTGATCTCGATAATTTTGTTGAAGTCGGTTTCTGTATAGCGTTTCCCAGCTTCAATTTCGCCCTCTACAACATAGTCGCCTGGGGTGTAAACGTACTCGTCGAGCGTCGTGGCGATCTGCTTTACGCGGAACTGGGTGAGGAAACCGTCATTGATACCCTCCCTGAGCGAGTAGATATAGACCGACTCCCCGAAATAAGCGTACGTGTCCACGTTGTCCTTGCACTTGGGCGTTGCGGTAAGACCGAGCTGCACGGCCGGATCAAAATATTCGAGAATATCGCGCCAGGTGCTTTCGTCGTTCGCTCCGCCGCGATGGCACTCGTCGATCACGATGAAATCGAAGAAGGCGGGCGGATACTCGCCGAAATACGGCGAAGGCTTGCCGTCCTTCGGCGGGCCACTCATGAAGGTCTGGAAGATGATGAAGAACACGCTGGCGTTCTTCGGAACCTTGCCTTTTTTGCGGATACTCTCCGGGCTGATCCGGGCCAGGGCATCGTCCGGGAATGCAGCGAATGACGTGAAGTCGTTATATGCCTGATCAGCAAGATTGTTGCGGTCGGCGAGGAAGAGAATGCGGGGGCGGCGGCTGGGTTCTGCTCCGCTTTTCCACTCAATTAAATTCCAACGCGCGCTGAAAAGCTTGCACGCGATCTGGAACGCAATGGATGTTTTTCCAGTGCCGGTCGCAGGGTTGTCCTGACTCACGAAGAACTCTCTCTCTTGTTAGGCGGAATCGATCTGTCCAAAACCAAGCACAAGCGGTGGTACCGGAAGGCTCTACCAGAAGAACATGCTGCCGCATGAGTTGGTGGCTTGAACGATTCGAGGGACTCTGGTAAATCAATAACCCATCGTGAGTGCGCCGCCCATTCCTTCAGCACCGGCCGATCTGGAACTCATCGCACAACTGAAGAGCAAGCTACAGTACGCGGAGCTGAGGATTCGCTTGCTGGAAGAGCGGCTCCGGCTGATGCGGATCGAGAAGTATGGAGCAGGCGGAGAAAACTTTCGCAGGCGCAACTGCAATTGTTCGAGCTTGAGCCTGTCATCAGTGAAATGACCGAGCAGGCGGAGAGTGAGCACGCGCCAGCGCATCGCTCAACGAAGAAGTCGGCCAAGCATCCGGGCCGCCAGGAGTTGCCTGCGAATCTTCCTCGCATAGAGCGGGTTCTGCCTTGCGCGCCGGATCAGCGCGTGTGCAAACGGTGCGGAAAAGAAACAGTGGTGATCGGCTACGAGGAGAGTTCCCAACTGGACGTGGAACCGGCGAAGTACTTCGTACTGGTCACGAAACGAGAGAAGCGGGCTTGCCGGTCGTGTGAGGATCTCGGCGTCGTCTCAGCGCCCCTGCCGCTACGGATCATCGAGAAGTGCCTGGCGAGTGACCGGATCGTCATCGACACGGTCGTCAGCAAATATTGCAACCACACACCGCTGCATCGGCAGAGCGTGATCCTGGAAAGAGACATCGGTTTGGAAATCAGCCGAGCGACGCTGGACGGCTGGGTCCTCAAAGTCGGCGAGTTGCTGATTCCGATGGTCGCTGCGATGAGGCGGGAGTTGATTAGCGGAACATACATACAGGCCGATGAAACTCCGGTTGATGTGCAGATGCACGAGGGCCGAGGGAAGAATCACCAAGCTTATCTGTGGCAGTACGGCCGACCCGGAGGAAGCGTGGTGTTCGACTTCCGTCTTGGCCATGGACGCGATGGACCGAAGCGGTTCCTGGGACAGTTCGAAGGCATTCTGCAAACTGACGGCTACACGGCCTACGATCAGATCGGCGGAACGAGAATGGTACATGCCGCGTGTTGGGCTCATGCGAGAAGACAGTTTCTTGAGGCGGTACAGCTGAATCCCCGAGACCCCGTTGCAACCCCGATTGTGACGCGGATGGACGAACTGTTTGCAGTCGACGCCGAAGCTCGCTGCAAGGCGCTCAGTGTTGGCGCGCGAAATGTCCGCCGTCATGAGAGAGCCAAACCTCTGCTGGATGATATCCGCAGCAAGATCGAGGCAGCACAGTCCAGCGCGTTGCCCTCCAGTGCGCTCAGCAAAGCCTGCCAATACGCGCTCACACTTTGGAGGAAACTTACGCGATTCCTGGAATATCCAGAACTTGAATTGAGCAATAACCTTGCGGAGAACTCGATGCGTCCGGTAGCGCTTGGTCGAAAGAATTGGTTGCACATCGGCAGCCCACAAGCGGGACCGAAGGTTGCGGCGATTCTCTCGGTCGTGGAAAGCTGCCGCAGGTTGAAACTTCCGGTGCGCGATTATCTGGCCGCGGTTCTCCCCGGGTTTGCCGATCTCCCGATCCAGCGCGTTCCGGCCCTTACGCCCGCTGCATGGCGCGCATCCCAATGTCATGGGTGGGCTGGCGAAGATTGGTTGACCGAAGCCAATAGCTCTGCTTTGTGAGAGAGGAGTTCTAGGCCACGCTCGTGAGTTTCCTTCGCTAGCGTT
>Ga0187872_10000131_pt1 | contig 90557 bp, 89 predicted proteins | sample June2016WEW_16_4_FD_132973 | JGI IMG/M metagenome (GOLD analysis project Ga0187872, IMG submission 132973) | Peatland microbial communities from SPRUCE experiment site at the Marcell Experimental Forest, Minnesota, USA - June2016WEW_16_40 | ecosystem: Environmental > Terrestrial > Soil >... | reverse complement strand
GCCCCAATCACAGTAGTCGAGCCCGGTAGGATCGACCAAAGTCAGAGGGTTGTTGCGCGCGTAAGCATACATGTTCCAGCTCTGCGGATCGGCAGCGCTGGCGACGAAGTTGCCCAACGGATCAGGACTCAGGAACCGGCCTTGCGCGCTGCCGTGATAGCGGGCCTGGAAGAAGTCCAGGCCAGTCTCGGTATCCCGTTCCTGGCCGGTGAATTTCGCGCTCACATTGTCCGTCGTGCCCCATTGGCCGGGGCGGCCAGCGTAGCCGGAGAGGATCTCCACACCGAACGGCAAGTAATCGTGCCGCGCTACCGGATTGCCGCTCTGGTCCGTCATCATGCGCGTACTCCCCAGATGATCCCAACTCAAATAACAAGTCGAGCAGGGTGGCGCAGGAGGCGTTCCACCGGAGGTGTATTCCGCCGCGAGATTCCCGAACCCGTCATGCACGTACGTCGTCGTGATCCCGCCCGCCACCGTTTTCGCCACTCGCTCCCCGAGTCCATCATAAGCGTAGGTCACCGTCGGCGAGCCGGTGCTTTGCGCGCTGAGCTGCCGGCCTTCGGCATCGTAAGCAATGGTGAAGCTAGAACACGGTCTGATTCCCGGCTGCGTCGTAGCTGACGTTGGTCAGCTGATTGGTGGCCGCATTGAAGAACGACTGCGCCGAAGGCATCAGTGGCTGGCCGGGGGGCAGGTCAAGAAGACAAGTGTTCAGACATTGAGTCAGCGAATTCCAACGGGGAAGTGAGTTCATTCTTCGTGTCTCGCCCAAGGGGTCACCCCACGAATCTGTGTTCATCTGCGTTCATCTGTCGCCAATATTTTATGTGCGGATACGCCCTACCGCTGCCAGAAATCTTCGTTGTGCGTCATGAAGTCCGGATAAGCGCCCGCGCCGAGCTCATGTAGATCCAGGCCCTGGCGTTCGCCTTCCACCGCGACGCGTTGCGGAGAGAGTCGATTCAGAAGCCAGTTCAATCCATACGTCAGCGGCAGAATGAATCCCAGCAGCGTGGCGATGCCAACCAACTGCACGAGCCAGTGTCCGGGAGTAACGGCGGCCAAGAAGCCGGTGGCGAACAATCCCCACAACCCCGCGACGGCATGCACGGAGACCGATCCGCCTGGATCGTCCACGGCGAGATGCAGTTCCAGCCATTCCACCGAATAGACCACCAAAGCTCCCGCGATCAATCCAATGATCACCGCCGCGGCCGGACGCACCACGGCGCAGCCCGCGCTTACCGCCACCAACCCCGCCACCCAACCGTTGGAGCACAGAGAAGCGTCGGTCTTGCCGAAGCGGGCGCGCGTGATGGCAGCCACCGAGAGGGCGGCCGATCCAGCGGCTACGGTCGTATTCACCGCAATCAAAACCACGCGGCTGGCTTCCACGCCCGTGAACAGAATGGCGCCGGCGCCATTGAGTCCCAGCCATCCCAGCCACGCGAGGAAACACCCGAGCAAAACGAAGACGGCGTTATGGCCGGGCAGCGCCGATGGCATGCCTTCCGGGCTGAACTTGCCGCGCCGAGGTCCCAGTATCCAGGTGATCGAAAGCGCCGTCAGTCCGCCGACAACCTGTATGACGCCCGCTCCGCCACTATCGATAAAGCCCAGTTGCGCGAGCCATCCGCCTCCCCACACCCAGTGCGCGAATAATGGATAGGTCCAGCCGGCGAGCAACACAGTGGAAGCGCAACTGGCGCCTAAACGCCATCGATCGGCGCCGCCGCCCAACGGGATGATCGCGGCTAGTCCGACGCTCATCAATCCGAAGAGGGCCGCCAATGACGACCATCCTGCCAGCTCCAAACCGCGCAAGAAGAAGCGGCCCGCGCCAATCCAGTTCCAATCCTGGCCGGCGGCGTGCAACGCGAATGCCGGTTGTCCCGCGGCTCCCTGCCAAGCCGCTCCCACCAGGAAGTAAACCACAGCCGCGACAGCGATGACGCAAAGCGCGCTCAACATGGAATGAGCCGCGTTTCGAAAGCGTCCGAGTCCGGCGTTGATCAGAGCCAGCCCGGCCGCGGCGCAAGGAATCAGGAGCACGAGAAGAAAGCCGAGCACAGCCGTCGTTTCCGACAGCACTGTAGCGTGCACCGGCGTCACCGGCGTTCCCTGCTGGGAATCAGATGCGCGCGAAAGACCAGTGTCAAGCCCAGTATCTCCACCCCCAGCGCCACCAGCACAAAGCTAACTTGGGACGGTCCGGCGGGCAACAGCGCGACGGCGGCCAGGACAATGATCCATCCGCCCAACATCAACAGGAAACCGATCAGCTTCATGAAAAATTTGGTTTATTATAGCAGCGCCGGCGTGCTGCGCGACGCGTGTGCGTTAATGAAATGATGGACGACGCAGCCGAACAGCCGTTCCACAGCATCGAGAGCGCTCACGAGTTCATGACAGTGCTGGAGAACGTGATCGCCGATGCGCAAGGCGAACTCAAAAACCTGCTGGCCAACGCAAACAATGCGACTGACGACCGCCGGACCGAGGCGCTGCGTCTGGCGCTTTTTAAAATCTCTCAGCTCGAAATCCACACTCGTAAGAGCCGGCGCATTTTGAACGACCTTGGACTCATCCGGTCGCTGCTGGTACGCGGCTAACGCCGCTATTCGATTTCAAAGTCGGTGGTGCGCTTAAACTCTTTGCCCGCGTCGTCCACGGCCTTGATCTCCACTTTGTAGGAACCTGGACCGAGAGCCTCCGTGGGGACCTTCCCAGCCACTGGAACAGTCGGACTCCCTTTTTGAGCCGGCAGTCCCACGCGCAACAGCCCGGTGTCTACTTTCTGCTCGCCCGTCTTCCCGTCCAGTACGCGAAGATCAAACGCCACAACCGGCGATCCTCCCTGAGCGCTCACCAGCAGCGGCTCGTAAAGTTCGGTATAAAAAGCCACCAAGTCACCCTTCTTGAAGTGATTGGATCCGTAGGGCACCAACTGCATGCCGTCGGCGATCAGCGGGACGCGATCTTCGAGGAGTAGCGCGTCCAGGCCCGTTCCCAGATCGGACGCCTTCCGCACCTGTTTGCTCAGCGCCACTCCGCTCATGCTGAATTCCTTTTCATCGTACGGATCGATTGCGAGCGGCATCTCCAGCTTTCCGAAGCTCTCACCGCTGGAGGAAAATACGACTTTCAAATTGTACTTGCCCGACGCCACGTCGAACTGGTTCTCATAATGCATGGGCTGCTCTTTGAACGCTTCCATCTGCTTCTTATCGTCGAAGTCGATCTTCAGGGAATCGCTGAAACGAGCGCCCACCGATCCGTTGGGAAGATATGCCAAGCCGAGAATATTGACGGTGGCATGGAACTTGCCCTTCTCTTTCTCGAACTTTACTTTGTCGGTGGCGATTTCCATGGCCACGTTCACGCGCGCCACATTCGGAGCCGTGTAGAAGAACGGAAGCTGCATCGACGCAGTGACATTGCCGGCCTGTGCAGCAGCCGCGCGAGTCTCCAGATCTTTTTCGGTGGAGTTACCGGCTAGCAGATCCTGGGGCCGGGAATTGCAATAACCCGTACGGGCTCGCACGTCGATGCCTCCACGATCCACTTTGACGCGCAAGGTGTGGCAGCTTCCCTCCTCTGAATCCGGCGGGGTGTATCCAAGAATGTAGTATTCGTTTTGTTCCTTCCCGATTTTTTCCATGGCCCCGACCAAGTCGTTCGTCTCGTGGATGACGAACCCGCCAGTGCCCCCTGCCAGCATGAACATGATGTTCTGATTGGTAGCGGTGCTGTCCGGAAGTTGCGGAATGATCATGCGTGACTGATTGGTAGGATTCGACCAAGGCGAATTATTTCCATAGGGGTTCATGGAGCCAGCCGGCATTCCGCCCGAGTTGCCCGACGTGGGACCGCGGCCTCCGCCTGGCGTGCCACCGGTAGTGCCGCCCGTAGTCCCGCCACCCGAATGGCCACCCCCACCGGTCCCGCCTCCACCAATACCGCCGCCCGGATGGCCACCGCCACCGGTTCCGCCGCCTCCTCCGGTCCCGCCACCACCCTTCTGCGGCATGAAGAACGCCATCCCGCCTGGACTATAAGACGCCAGGACAAACCGAACGTTGTTATCTGGCGCATTCAATCGCGCTTGCGGCGTAGCAGCCACCAACCCGCGCACATCGATCGGATAAATAGCCACATTCGCCTTGTTGCACGCGCTAATCGCCGCTGTGGCTTCCGACATAATCTCGGGGGTCAAAGCAAAGCCGCCGGTGATCAGGATCACCGTCTTGCGTCCGGGGATCGAGCTCAGGCTCTTGGCCAGGTCCTTCACCGCATAGAGCACGTCGCGGGCGCCAAAACTGGCCATCTGGGCGCTGAGCTGGGGCGCGTTCGTATCCGAGGCATTGGGATCCACCGCGGAAAACTTGATGCCATTCACGACATTTTTCAGCCTGGTGGTGTCTTCGGTGAAATTCTGCGCTATTTGCAGCGCGCCGCCAAAATTGACAATCGCCATCAGGCGATTCGGTCCACCGTTGGTGTCGATGAACTTGGACGCAGCCTGCCGCGCGCGCGCCTGATCGCCGATTTGCATGGTCGAGTTGTCGAAGAAGAGCACGAGATAGTGCTTCTGCAGATTGGATGGCGAGGCTGAGCCCGCTTCAGACGAGAAACTCTTGATCTGCTGTTCTTTGTTGTCTTCCCAAACCTTGAAATCCTTGGCTTCCAGATCGTGGATGTAGTTCCCCTTCTTGTCGGTGACCACCGTGTCTACCAGGACCAGTTTGGTCTCGGTGCGGATGACCCCTGCTGAATCAGCCGCTGGAGCCTGGGCGCGAGCCGCTGGATAAACAGACGCCAGCAGGAGAACCGCGGCGGAACAAATCATACGCTGAAAATTCACGATCGCACCTCCATCATTTGTCTCACAAAAGCCACTCTCTCTCACCAAAAGCCACCCTGGCCCAAGCCTCAGGGAATCTCGACAACGCCATTGCGCGCAGCCATGGTTTGGCCTTCTGAATCCCGCACCACCAGCCGGATAACGTAGCTGCCCGGCGCCACGTCGAAGTTGGTTCTCACGGTAATGCCCGAATTCAGCACCTTCTCCAAAGTGGCATCCTGCAGGCGCATCTCAACGATCCTTTGGGTGCCGGTAATATAGTTTCCATTCCGGTCGAAGACGCCTGAAAGAATCGTCAGATTGTCGTTATTACGGCCATCCGCCTTGCGGAAACGAAGGTTCTTCACATTCACCCGGGCCAGCACGGCGATCTTGGCCGCGACGTCGCTGGATTTGAAGAACTGCAAGTGCAATTCGAGTGGAATGTCTTGCAGTTCATCCCGCGAAAACATGGCTTCCTGGATTTCCCGCTTGGCATCCTCCTCAGGATCGGCCAAATGCTTGGGCGCGTAGTATCCACGCCGGGCTTGCAGCTCCAGGCCGCCCGAATTCGTAAGCTTCACCTTCAGCGCGTGATAGGCGCCGTCCAGCTTCAGGTTTTGCGGTGAGAACCCGAGAACATACACGAACTCCGGCGACGCGGCCACCTGCGTGAAGCCTGCTTTCAAGTCGTTATTATTGTGGAAATACCGTCCGCCCGTCCCGTCGGCGAACTCCTCCAGGACTCCCTCTTCCGCCAGCGCATTCTCGCGCTGGTATTGCACCTTGGCATTCATTACATCCGGATTCGCAACCGGATTGGTTGCGCTTGCATCGCCTCCCGGGTTGATCGTATAGAGCCCGCGCGCGTTCAGAGAGCTGATCCGTACATTGGCGCGAATCGCGCGCTCCATGATGTCCGTCTCTTCCTGACGCAAATCGTCGGTCAGAAAGAACCCGGAAGAGACAAGGATCAAGGTTCGTTCGCCGGGGGCCGCGGACAGCCGGCGGATGACGCTCTCCAACACCGTAAACGCCAGGCGTGTGTCCCGTTCGCCGAGATTGAGCACGCGCGAGGCGGTGCCGCGTGTAACGTTCTCGGCGTTTTGCATGGCTTGCTGGGCCGCTGCCTGGGCCGCTGCTAGCGACGTGGTGGGAGCGGGCGGTGGCGGATCACAGGTGTACAGCACCTCCGTGGCCGCCGTATGCAGGGCCGTTGGGTCGTTCTTATTCTGGATCAGATCCGCCATGTAGTAGCTGAGGTCCGGGCACTCCGATCCTGCGGGTCCGATCGTGGGCCGAGCCATCAACTTCATCAGCGCCTCGTGCAATTTCACACGGTCGTCGGTGAAATCCTGATTTCCCTGTCCAGAAGTGGTGAAGATGGCTGCGCGCGCGGTAGCGTCCAGAGATTCCGTCAAGTGACGATCGGCCGCATCGCGGGCCTGGATCAAATCGGACGTGCTGGTATGCACATCATCAAAAAGATAGACCACAAAACGCTGTGCAATAGGCGCTGGGGGTGACGCGGGCGCAGCGGACTTGTCGATGGCCGCCTCATCCTTCGCCACCTCGGCCGGAATAACCGCCTCGCCGGCCTTTTCCACAGAGAATCTGGAGATTACCTGCTGCTTACCCTTGTCGAAAAGCTGAAAATCTTCCTTTTGCAGCGTGCCGATGGCTTTCCCTTTGGCGTCGCGAACCACCACCGGAACCATTACCAGATTCACTTTCGTGGTGAATGTGGCGGGCGCGTCGTGAGAAGTCATCTCTGCTGTAGTTTGCGGGGCCGTAGTTTGCGGGGCGGCATTTTGGGGAGCTTGGCCGCGACCAGAAATTACGCCCACCAGCAATAGAGCCGCCACTGCGCCTCGCACTTGCATTTTTGGGGGCTAACTCCTCTACTGGTGGACAATTCTACTGCATTTTCAGTGGGATCTGTTAAATGGCGCCGCGCGAAAGTTCTTAGGGAATTTCGACCACGCCGTTGCGGGTCGCCATAGTCTGGCCTTCCGCATCCCGCACCACCAGCCGGATGACATAGCTTCCCGGCATAACGTCAAACGTGGTCTTGACGGTGATGCCCGAATTCGTGAGCTTCCCCAGTGTTGCATCCAGCAGACGCAGCTCAACCGTCTTTTGCATGCCGGTAATGTAGTTGCCGTTGCGATCGAACACGCCGGAAAGTACGGTCAGATTGTCGTTGTTACGCCCGTCCGCCTTGCGGAACCGCAGATTCTGAATATTTACGCGCGCGAGCACGGAAATTTTCGCCGCAACGTCGCTGGACTTAAAAAATTGCATGTGCAGATCGACCGGAATGTCCTGTAGTTCGTCGCGCGAAAACATGGCCTCCTGGATTTCCCGCTTGGCGTTCTCCTCGGGATCGGCCAGATGCTTCGGTGCGTAATAACCGCGGCGAGCCTGCAGATCCAAGCCGCGCGAGTTCGTTAGCTTCACTTTGAGGGCGTGATAAGCTCCGTCCAGCTTCAGGTTCTGCGGAGAGAATCCCAGCACATACACGAACTCCGGCGAGGCCGCCACCTGGGTGAAGCCCGCTTTTAAGTCATTATTGTTATGGAAGTAGCGGCCGCCCGTGGCATCCGCCAGCTCCGCCATGATGTCTTCTTCCGCCATGGCGCTCTGCTCCTGGTATCGCGAGACCACATTGAGAACCGCCGGACCACCAGCTCTGCTCGGCGTGCTGGCATCCCCTCCCGGGATGAGCACGTAGAGTCCACGCGCGTTCAGGGAGCTGATTCTCACGTTGGCGCGAATCGCGCGATCCATGATATCGGTCTCCTCGTAACGCAGGTCGTCGCTGAGGAAGACACCGGACGAGACGAAGATCAAGCTGCGGTCTCCGGGCGCCGCGGAAAGCCGTCGAATCGCATTTTCCAGCACCGTGAGTGCCAGCCGCGTGTCACGCTCGCCCAAGCTGACGACGCGTGAAGCCGTGCTCCGCGAAACACTCTCAGCTATTTGCTCCGCTTGCTGCGCCGATTCGCCCGGTGTGGGTGGATCGCAACTGGCGAGCACCTCCGCCGCAGCCGCCTGTAGAGCCGTGGCGTCGTTCTTATTTTGGATCAGATCCGCCATGTAGTAGCTCAGGTCCGGGCATTCCGATCCTGGGGGCCCCACACTGGGGCGCGCCATCAGCTTCAGTAGCGCCTCGTGCAAAATCACCCGGTCGTCGGTGAAATCCACATTGCCCTGCCCGGAGGTGGTGAAGATGGCGGCGCGGGTGGACGGATCGAGCGATTCAGCTAGGTGACGGTCCGCGGCGTCGCGAGCCTGGATCAAATCTGAGGTGCCGGTGTGAACATCGTCAAACAGGTAGACGACAAACCGTTGCGCGATGGGAGCAGGAGTTTTAGCAGCGCCACTGGGGGCAACCGCGTTCTCGATTGTAGCGTCGTCCGCAACCTCGGCCGGAATCACCGACTCGCCAGCCTTTTCCACCGAGAACTTAGAGATTACCTGGGGCTTGCCCTTGTCGAAAAGCTGGAAGTCTTCCTTCTGCAGCGTGCCGATGGCTTTCCCTTTGGCATCGCGAACCACCACGGGGACCATCACCAGGTTCACCTTGGTGCTGAACGTTGCCGGCGCGTCGTGCGCTGCCATTTCGGCGGTACTTTGCGGGGCCGAAGTGGAAGGAGCCTGGCCGCCCGCGGAAACTGCGCCAAATAACAGGAGAGCGGCAACTGCCGGTTTTCGGACTGAATACGCCAAAGTCGCCATAATAAAGAAATGTTGCGTGAATTCTACCTCGCAGGCATCTTCTCAATGATAGTCGGTGGCGTGCTGGATGCCCAACCGTCTCCTCGACAGGTGGATCGCTTTTTCGACGATGTGTACTTCAAGTTCAATCCCACCATCGGCACGTCGAGCGGCTTTCACCAGTATGACGCCCAGCTCGAAAACTACTCCCAGGCCGCCATCGATTCCCAGATCCGGACGCTTCATAAAGCCGAGAAGGAATTCTCCGCCCTGAACGCCGATCCCGACCGGGATCTCATCCTGAATTACATCCGTGCCACGCTCCTGGATCTGGAACAGGTCCGCACCTGGGAGAAAAATCCCGACGTCTACTCGAGCGGCGTCACCAATAGCATTTTCGTCATCATGAGCCGAACCTTCGCGCCAGCGGCGGATCGCCTGCAATCGGTTATCGCACGCGAGCGGCAGTTTCCGGCGGTGTTCGAAGCTGCCCGGGCCAATCTCAAGAATCCTCCGCGCATCTACACCGAAATCGCGATCGAACAGCTGCCCGGCATCGTCAGCTTCTTCCAGAGCGACGTCCCGGGCGCATTCAAACAGGTGACGGACCCGAAGCTTCTGGCTGAGTTCCAAAAGTCCAACGCTTTGGCCATCGACGTTCTGAAACAGTACCAGAGTTTCCTCCAGAACGACCTTCTCGCCCGCTCCGGGGGCGACTTTCGCATCGGTGCCGATCTCTTTCACAAGAAACTCGTCTACGAAGAAATGGTCGATCTTCCCCTGGACAAGCTGCTCGATATCGGAATGGCCGACTTGCGCCGCAACCAGCAAGCTTTTCAGCAGACCGCCGCGAAAATCGACCCGGCGAAGACCCCGCAACAGATTCTGGACGAAGCCACGCACGACCATCCCGCGCCCGATCATCTGCTGCAATCGTTTCGCGATGTCTTAGGTGGATTGAAGGACTACATCGTCGCGAAGCGCATCATCACCATCCCATCGCAGGTACTGCCGATCCTGGAGGAGACGCCGCCGTTTATGCGAGCTCTCACCACGGCTTCCATGGACACGCCCGGGCCCTATGAAAAGGTAGCCAAGGAAGCATTCTTCAACGTCACTTTGCCCGAACCCTCCTGGACTCCGAACCAGGTGGAAGAACACATGGAGGGTTTCAATCGCGGCACCATCATCAGCACGGCGATCCACGAAGCGTACCCGGGGCACTATGTCCAATTCCTCTGGATGCAAACTATTCCATCCAAGGTCCGCAAGCTGCTGGGCGCCAATTCGAATGCCGAAGGATGGGCGCACTATTGCGAGCAGATGATGCTGGATGAAGGCTACGGCAACGGCGATCTGAGGCTCCGGCTGGGCCAGTTGCAAGACGCGCTGCTTCGCGACGCACGCTACATTGTCGGCATAGAAATGCATACCGGCCACATGACTTACGAACAGGGCATCGACTTTTTCGTCCATGAAGGCTATCAGAGCCGCACCAACGGCGAGCGGGAAACCAAGCGCGGCACCAGCAATCCGACCTATCTTTATTACACGCTGGGCAAGCTCGAAATCATGAAGCTGCTCGAAGATTACAAGAAGATGCGGGGCAGCGCCTTCACCCTGGAAGAGTTTCACGACCGTTTTATGCGCGAAGGCACGCCACCCATCAAGATCGTGCGAAAGGCGTTGCTGGGAAATGATTCGCCGGTGCTGTAACGCTAATCGAAACGCGGCAGCAGCTCCAAATCTTCCTTGGGCACCGCCTCCAATGGATATCCCGCGCGACGCCAGGCTCGCAAGCCGCCCGAGATCACGTAAGCATCGAATCCTTTTTCACGCAAGAGGTGCGCCACACGGGCGCTGGTGGCTTCGCGCAGTCAAGTGCAGTACAGATAGATGGGCGTTTCCTTGGGTAGCGTCTCGATGAAGGCTTCCAGATTATTCGGCTCGATGCGGATGGAGCCCCGCACGCGCTGCTCGCCCTGGTCATAGTAGCCGTGGCTGCGCACGTCCGCGATGATGATGTCCGGTGCGCCCTCCAGCTTCAGCCGAGCCTCAACGTCGCTTACCGGCACCCGGCGCACGAATCGATTCAAGCGATATCTGGCGTAGAGCCACGCCCGATAGCAGACGAATCCAATCACGCCTATCAGAACCACCCACCCAACAGCCCGGCTGAAGGCCTGCAATCCGCCGGCGATCAGGCGAAAAACGTCGCGAAACAGGTAGCCCAGCGCTCCGTAGGCCAGCGTGTAAAGCAGCACACCGCCGAAATCGAATCGCAAAAACTGCGAGGCGCGCATATTCATGCTTCCAGCCAGCGGTGGCGCCATGGTGTTCACGCCCGGAAGGAATTTGGAGAACAGCAGTGTAGTGCGCCCGCGCTTGTAGAACCACTTCGCGGAGCGGAGAATGCAAACCTCCGGGCTCAGTGAGAGGCCGCACAAAAAGCCGAGCAAGGTCCAGCCCGACAAACGCCCGGCAATGTACAGCGTCGTATCACCGATGAGCATGGCGCCAATGGCGACGCCAAAAGCCAGGGCCGGATGCAGACCGCCCGCCGCGGCGGCCGCGCCGCCCGCCAACAACGCCAGGGCTCCGGGTATGGGCAGGCCGATCGCTTCCATCAGCAGCGCCACAAACAAACTTGTATAACCGTATCTCGCGATGATGCTCAAGATGTCGGGCATGGTACCCATTATGACTTGACCCCCTCACGGTTACGTCTGCTTCGAAACCGGCCGCTGCCCAGTCCAACCAACTGGAGTACTATTTCATGCCGAACAAACTCAATGGAAAACGAATCGCCATCCTCGCTACCGACGGTGTCGAACAAGTGGAACTAACCGAACCCCGGAAGGCTTTGGACGCCGCGGGTGCGAAAACAGAATTGGTTTCTCCCGCCAAGGGCAAATTGCAAGCCTGGAGGCATCAAGACAAAGGCGACCAGTTCCCCGTGGACGTCGAATTGGATGCCGCCAATCCCAGCAACTACGATGCGCTGCTGTTGCCTGGCGGGGTGGCCAATCCCGACCAGCTTCGCACCATGCCGAAAGCGGTTCATTTCGTGAAGAGCTTTTTCGATGAAGGCAAGCCCGTGGCCGCCATTTGTCACGCGCCGTGGATGTTGGCGGAAGCCGGCGTGGTGCACGGCAAAACCCTAACCTCCTGGCCATCCCTTCAAACCGATTTGAAGAATGCCGGCGCAAAATGGGTGGATCGCGAAGTGGTGGAAGACGACGGTTTAGTAACCAGCCGCAAGCCCGACGACCTTCCGGCCTTCAACCAGAAGATGGTGGAGGTATTCAGCGAAGCTTCCGAACACGAAGCCCAGCCTGTGGGGCCGGCGCGGACCCATCACCGGTCGTAGCTTTCTTAAGACGATCGGATTTGACTCAGCAGCACGGTGGCTTGTTTTTCCAGGTCGCCGTGCTGCGCAATTAAGTCCTGAAGTTGCTGCTGTGCTCGCGTAATATCATGCTCCGCAATGAGCCCCTTGGCGAGATAGAACCGAGCGCGTTCCAGATAAGGGTTGTCGCCGGCCGTGGTGAGGGCACGCAGCTCTTGGATTCCCCCTATTCGGTTGCCTGACAACAGCAGCGCAATCCCTAGGTAAAATCTAGCCGCCACGAAGTCCGGCTTGGAGTCAGCTACGGTTCGTAGCGCCGACGCGGTACCGGCATAGTCTTGTTTCGCATACTTCGCCATTGCCGCCTGGAAGGATTTGGGCGCAGCCGGGTCCGCGGTATACTCGGGCGGTTGAAACGCCGCCAGCAGTTCATAGCGCTCGTCGGGAATCGCACTGGTCGCGGTATTCGTCGGCTGCGCTCGGGCCACCAGTCCAATCCCCGGTTCATCCTTTGCGCTCCATATCAGCCATCCAAAAACGCCCATCGCCACCAGCATGATGAAGGCTGTGAATCCGTAGATTCCGATCCAAAAGCGATTTTCAGGTTTAATGTTCACTTTTCAGCATAGCTCGCGCTGCTGCCTGCGTGAACCGCGGGCTCGGGAGTTCTCGTGCGCCGGCCTAACAATACAATGCCAGCGACCACGATCAAGAGCGCCAGCTTCACTACTTCCAGCACCCCATACAGCCCGTGCAGCCGCCAAAACTGAGTGTACGCCGCCGATCCCGAGCCGCCGCCGAAATCAATCAGCCGGCCGAGCGCGACCATCTCGGGCGTCACTCGAAAATGCTGGAATAAGGCGATGATCACCATCGCACCCACCATCCCCGCCAGCAGCCGGCTCTTGATAGCGAGCAATAGAATGGCAGTCAGCAGCGCACCCAGTGCGATCTGCACCAGCTCCCAGCTTAAGAAAAACAGCCGGTTCTCTTCCCCTGCCAGATAGCGCAGCAGCAACCGCGCATTCTGCGGACCAAGGGTTTGAAATATCTGACTGGCTTCAGGCGGAGGCGCTGCCAGCACTCCATCCACCGTCGCAAAGTTTTGCGTCGCCACAAAAATCATGAATGCGCTGCCCAAGATCAAACAACCCGCCAGAAACGCCGCGATTCGATGCCAATGCATAGCCGTACCATCTTGAGTTTATCGCACGCCCCCGCATGCGCCTCTCATCCCGTATGGCATCATAAAATCCCGATGCGTTGCGGCTTTCTTTTATGCTCGCTGGCTTGCGCCACAGTGCTCGCCCGAGCGGAGACGCACCTCAACTACGTCGGCAGTGGCACGAAGAAGGCTCCGTAGCCCCTTCTCAAGACCAGTTCCATTTGACCGCCGAACTCACTGCCGGCCTTACCGACCATATTTCCAGCGGCTTCATGGAGCTCAACGCGCGGCGTCCCGACAACTCGCTCCAATACGCCGGCTGGCGCGTTCTGCCGCATTTCTACGTGCCCGAAGCGTGGCACTGGCCCGTCCTGGCAGGCCTGGTTACCGAATTCTCCTTTCAGAACACCACGTATTATGGAATTTCGAGCCGGCCGCGCGGATCGCTTACGAAGCTACCGAACGATTCACCCCCAGTCTCGAATACTACAGCGAGCTAGGGCCGCTGCCGGCGTTCCTTCCCATCGACGAACAGGTGCATCAGATCCTGCCGGGAGGAGACCTCAAGCTGGCAAAGAATCTTCTCTGGAGCTTCGGCGTGGGAATCGGCACAACGCCCGCGGGCGAACGCCTGGTCTACAAGTCGCGCTTCGAGTTTACTTTCGGCCGCGATCACTAACGCCGCAACTCCTGCGCTATACTCACCTTCACTGAGAGCTTGTCCACCGAGCGTCCGGCATGAAGTTACTCACTAAATTCAATCTCATTTTGATCGCCTTGTTCGCCGCCGGCTCACTCTTGATTGCGTTCACTGCTTATCGATTTCTGACGCGCAATGCGCGCAATCAGGTAATCCAGCAAGCCGAGCTCATGATCGAGAGCGCCCGCTCCACGCGGCAATACACGGCCAATGAACTGGCGCCGCTGCTGGAAACATTGCCCGCGCACAAGACGCGTTTTTTGCCGGAAACCATTCCGTTCTACGCGGCCACGGTCACGTTCGACTATTTACGCAAACAGTACCCGGAATATTCGTATAAAGAGGCCGCGCTGAATCCGTCCAACTTGCGCGATCGCGCCGTGGATTGGGAGGCGGACTTAATCAGCTACTTCCGGAATCACGCGGGCGAGAAAGAAGTGGTTGGCGAACGCGACACGCCCACCGGGCGCATGCTCTATATCGCGCGGCCCATCGCGACGGAGCAGGGCTGCATGGAGTGTCACGGCCAGCCTTCGGAAGCTCCACCGGCCATTGTGCAAACTTATGGCAGCGTCAACGGCTTCGGCTGGAAGCCGAACGAAACCGTCGCGGCGCAGATTGTTTCGGTACCCATGGCGCTGCCGATCCAAATCGCGCGCGGCGCATTCCGCACGCTGATGGTCTATTTGATGGTGGGCTTCGTCATTTCTCTGGTCGCCCTGGACGCAGCCATTCTCTTTCTGGTCATCCGTCCAGTGCGAAAGCTGTCGGACATGGCCGATCGCATCAGCACTGGCGACATGAGCCTTCCCGAACTTCCGGTTCACGGACGCGATGAAATCAGCGGTCTCACGGCGTCTTTCAACCGGATGTTCGTGAGCCTCCAAAAGGCGTTCCGGCTGCTGAACGGCTAAGCGCCCGGGGCATGCTGGCGAGGAATTGCTCGCGCTTGCTGAGAGAACTGATTTCTTGCGCGAGCGTCTGATACAGATCGTTCAAAGTATGGTGTTCAGACGCGGCGCGCCTTACCAGGATGTGAGCGATCGGCCCAATGTAGGTGGCGAGGTCTTTGCTGACTCGTTCGAGGTCGGCATCGCTATGGACCGAAGCTTCACGATCCCCCGCCGTCCGCAAACTTTGTACCGCGACAGTAGCGGTCTCATTCAACCCTACGGCGTCCAAGCGCACGGCATCCAGCGCCGCCAGGAAATCGCGGGCACTTGAAAATCGTTCGGCCGGGCTCTTCGCCAGGGCCTTCAAGATAATCCGAGCAAGCTCTCGAGGCACCCGCGGATTCACATCGGCCGGCGACTTGGGCGCTTGATGTAAATGCGCCGCGATGATCGCGTAAGCGCCGCCCGGGGCGTCGAATGGCGGGCGGCCCGCCACCATTTCGTAGAGCATGGCTCCGGTGGAATACACGTCCGATCGCGCGTCCGCACGCTCGCCGCGCGCTTGCTCCGGCGAAATGTAGTAGGGCGATCCCAATAGCGTTCCGGGCTGCGTCAGCTCGGTGTCGTTCGATGCCGGGGTGTTTGCTGGAGTCAACGACGCCGCCAGACCAAAATCCAGCAGCTTCACTACACCGTGCGACGCAATCATCACGTTCGACGGTTTTATATCGCGATGAACCACGCCCTGTTCGTGGGCGTAAACCAGCGCCGCCAGCACCTGTGCGGCATATTCCAGCGCCTGTCCCAGCGTGATTCCAGGCGAATGAAGCTTGTCGCGCAGGCTGACGCCCTCCACGAACTCCATCACCATAACCAACTCGTCGCGACTTCGAAAAGCGTTGTGCAGCGCCGCGATGTGCGGATGTTCCAGGCTGGCCTGCAGCCGGATTTCGCGCAGGAACCGCTCCGCGATCTCGGGCGACGTGGAGGCATCCGGCAAAATTACTTTGAGCGCTTCCACCCGTTGTGAGATCGCATGACGCACTTTGTAGACCGATCCCATGCCGCCGGCGCCCAGGGGTGCCAGCACCTCATAGTCGCCGATCCGATCGCCGGACGCGAGGATCATCTTGCCCGGAGCCATAGCTCCGATCATGGCAAGTTTGGCAGGTCCAAGGCAAGACGGGAGGACCGACAACTCATGTTTACTTAGACTGCGCGCGCAGCAAACAATGCATCATCTGGGTCAGCCAAGCGTAAAGGATTGTTTCACTTAGGCCGATAACTAGGTAGTGAACGCTCCATCCCAGTCTTGGCGGATGTCATGGCCAAGACGGACAGCAGCGCTATCGGGCGCTTCCGCCATTCTCCTTGGGTCTACCGTGCTGCTCGGGTGGGCGCTCCATTCCGTGTTTCTTATTCAAGTTGCGCCCCACTTGCCTCCGATGCAGCGCGCTACCGCGGTGAATTTTGTCCTGATCGGGGTCGCTCTTTTGGGAATCGTCTTCGGCAAGCGACGGCTCGCATGGATCGGGTCTGCCATCACGTCCGCTCTGGCACTCGTATCCCTACTCGTTGGCAGGATGTCGCCCGCTACGGCCATCTGTTTCCTTATGCTTGCCGCGGGCTTTGCACTGGCGCAAACCACCCCGCTTACCCGTCGATCCCTCGTGCTCGGCGTTACGGGCTTAGCCGTTGCCGCCGTAGGTGCAACCTGCTGCATTAGCCTGGTCTGGGGAAGTGGCGCCGCTTTTGCCTTGGCCACCCCCACGCGGATAGGCTTGCACACCTCGGCCGGGTTGCTGGTGATAGGGATCGGCGTCTGCGCGTTGGCCTGGGATATGATTCAACCCGGGTTGGGCGAGCCGGTCTGGGTACCGATCGGCGCTGCCATCTTTGTTGCCACGGTGAGACTCGGTCTATTGCAGGCATTCTCGGCCAAACACCAAACCGGCCTTTCCCCGGCGCTGACACTACTAGGAGCGTTAGCGGGTCCTGTCGTCTTTGGCGTGTTCGTCCATCTGGCCTTGAGGGCACGCCTGCAGCGCGACGCCTTGCGCGAAGTGAATCGAAAACTCGAAGCGGAGATGCTGGAACGCAGGCGAGCGGAGGAAGGCGCGCAAGCGGCGAACCGGGCCAAAAGCGAGTTTTTGGCGAACATGAGCCATGAGATTCGCACACCCATGAATGGGATTCTCGGCATGGTGGAACTGGCTTTGGACACTAAGCTCGATGCCGAACAGCGCGATTATCTCGATACAGCGCAAGAGTCGGCACAAGGCTTGATGACGGTGATCAACGACATTCTGGACTTCTCCAAGATTGAAGCTGGAAAGCTGGATCTGGAGACAGTCAACTTCAGTCTGCGAGAGAACCTGGAGCAGACCATGAAGCCGCTTACGCTGCGGGCCCAACAAAAAGGTTTAGGACTGAATTGGAACGTGGATCCGCAAGTGATCGATCTGGTGGCCGGCGATCCGGTTCGCTTGCGCCAGATCATCGTGAACCTGGTTGGGAACGCCATCAAATTCACCAGCTCGGGTGCGGTAACAATATCGGTGCACAGGGAGTCTCAAGAAGCTGATTGGACGATGGTACACTTCATCGTCAAAGATACCGGCATCGGTATTCCCGTGGAGAGACAAAAGGATATCTTTTTCTCCTTTACTCAAGCCGACAATTCAACCACTCGCAGGTATGGCGGAACGGGCCTGGGGCTAACCATCTCCCACCGTCTTACCGAAATGCTGGTCATGTCCTAAAGGTGCGTGAAGGAAATATGGACTATGGCTTTACGGGACACGGGAACGCATCGATCATAGCGTTTAAGAGAACTGTGGCCACGGGCAGCTTTTCTATTACTTCGACAGGCGTGGCTTTTGACATCTCCCTAATCCAGTCATAGATGATCGATTCCATATTCCCCACGTTAAGAGGCAGTTTCTCTGGAGCACAGTAGAGAAGCCGTTGATGGTTAGCTGTCAATACAGCATTCGCAGCACCTAAAGCAAGGCCAGCTCCTCCAAGGTACGCCTTGGCTACTTGTTCAGCATTTCCACCTCGCGCCACTGACTGTCGGTACAACTCTACGTTCAACTGCGCAGATGCCAGCGCGGTAAAGAAGCTCATCAGCAAGGCGATTTTCAAGGTGGCTAGGCAATTCATGGGCGCGATAGTATCACGAAGAACGGCCACGTAAGCTTATCACGTAAGGTTTTTTTGAAATGCAATCGCCGCTTGAACGTCCTGCTCGCGCTATTCGGCTCCAAGGTGGTACGATTTGGCACATGAGCGAACATGAAAAATACGAACAGGTCGGGCGACTTGCGGAAGAGGTGAGCGAGGTCAAAGGCAAGTTAGCGCACGTGAACGAGAAACTAACCAGAGCGCAGGCTGATTACCAATTTCTTGCTAATCTAAATGTGTTTCAGCAATTGAAAGTGCAAGACGGACAATTGATCGTGCCTAACGCGCCGACCTCCGGTCAAGGCCAACCGCGAACGCTCAATGGACTGTTAAGCACCCACGATCTAATGCGGGTGTTAGAGGAAAGAGACCGCCTAACTGGCGAGTTTAATGCGCTGGCTGCTCGACTTAAGACGCTTGCCCCCCATCTTCTTTAAGCCAGCAGTTCCTCCATGTCCCAAACGTGATCGGTGATGCCTGTTTCCATCGCAGGAGTCACGCGTAGTGAGCGATGAATCCGACACATATTGTAGTAGGCGAAATGCAGGCAGTACGCGGCCCACAGGTTTTCCCACTTCTTTGAGAATCCATTCGTCAGTCTGGTTAGGCGGCGCATCTGCATTCGGATCGTGAGGTTCTGACGTTCAACGATGCTGGTGCATATTCGACTCGGATCAGGGTTTCCGAAAACTGGGACCGCCTCCGTTTCGACGATGTCTGACGGGCTGTAGCGCGCTTCGCGGCCCGTTTCTGTCGTGCCGTAGACTTTGATGAGCTGGGCGAAACTGACGCGATCTCCCAGGGTGTCGGCGATTGCCGGAACGTAGGGACGAAAACCATCGCAGGTGATTTGAAAGCGGTGATGAGAGGTAGCTTGACGAAGACCTTCGATAAAGATTTGAGTAGTCGCTGTGTCGCGCCGACCAAGGGCAAAGTTCAAAACCAGTTTCGTGTTGCGCTCAATAGCAACGAAACAATATGCGTCGCCGATGCTATTGTTGTGCGCCTCCTCCGGTCCCTTGTGTCCTTCTTTCTTCTGGATGAATCCCCAAATCTCGTCGCACTCCACGTCTTTAACGGGGATGTTGACGATCAAGCGGCCCATCAGCTTTTCGCACTTCTCGCCAGCGGCTACCAGGACCTTCAGAATCGTATCGCGGTGGACGCCAGTCAGTCTCTCGGTGGAGCGGACGGAAGTTCCTTCGATGAACAGGTTAAGAATCGCGAGTACTTTTTCGGTCGGTACGGTCATGCTGCCTACCAGAGACTTGCGCGGTTCGCTGAAGGTCTTCCGGCACTTCGGGCAACGAAAACGAAGCGTTCCGTTTCGGTTAACGCCAAAACGCTTGCAATCAACTTTGCAGGCTTCGCAAGCCATTGTCTTTGCCGGTTTTGATTCCGTAACCATGAGTTAATTATACAGCGAGCAGCCGTTGTTTTGCAATAGCAAAGATGCGTGAAATAGAGCTTTACTATTCGGCTGGTTAGTCGCAAAATTAAGAGAGGCATACGGTGAGCGCACGTACCCCTAAAGCTGTTCGCGAATATCTGTCACGGCCACCCGAAGCGGTCCGCGAATACTTCGCGAAGTTTGGCAAGCAAGGCGGCAAGAAGCGAGCTGCGAATATGACGGCAGAGCAACGCAGTGACGTGGCGCGCAGGGCTAGTCAGGCTCGCTGGGCTCGTAAGAGAGCAGCCGCTTAGAATTTTGGTGCGCCTGGCTGGGATCGAACCAGCGGCCTTCCGCTTAGCATGCGGACGCTCTTCAGGCCTGGAGCCGGAATCGACTTTAGACGGGAAGAATCCGGCTTTACGCCCTTTTCCGCTGAGCTACAGACGCATTGAATGGGTAGGGGAGCGAAGGCTCCCCTACTGGCTCCAATCGATAGATTGGAATCTTCACGCGCAATGGTGGCCCGCGACAGTGGTTTAGATACACGGATGCCCGTCTCACCTACAGGGATGTCTTGATTACAAAAAAGCGAGCTGCTACTACGAAGGATTTAAAGCGATGGATTGTGTGCTTGAGCAGGCTCCGCCGAGGATTTCGGGAGTTCCCGCAGCCGAAATGAAGTCATCCAGCTATCAGCCATTGTAGGGGCCGTCGAGACAAAAGTCAATGCTTAGGGGGGTACGGTTTACTCTTGGCTCTTGCGTGGCCTTCCGCCAGCGTGGGTTTTGCGCTTCGCCGCAAGCTTTCGGAAGTAGTCTGGACCGCGTTCGGCAATCTTCTGACCGCCAAGTTTTCCAAGGGTCACAGCAGGCGATTCACTGAGAAGATGGTCAGCCAACTTAAGCGCGGTGCTAAGAAGTTCGCAAGCACGTCTAGAGCGGTTCTCTGGGAGTTCGGTAGTTTCTAGTAGCAGATGCGCTTCATCGATCATGTTGCGGAGCGCTCGGAGATCAGTGCGGTTCTTTCTTGGCATCGATCCAAAGTTAGCACAGCGTACGCTCGCTGTTTACTATTTTGGGCTTCACGCAGTTTTAGGACATGACCGAAATGCTGGGCGGCCGGATCTGGGTGGAAAGCGAACCCGGCAAGGGCAGTTCGTTTCATTTCACGGCGCGCTTCGGGATTGCCAAGGAAACAAAAGGAGCAGGCGACAAACTGGTCCTGCAGTCTGCATCATCCTCGGCCACTTCCTCGGCCCGTTAGAGCGGTGTACGCTCAAAGTCGTGTTGAGTTCGCGGGCACGCTGCAAAGCGATCACTTGACCGGCACATCTTTCTTTCCTTCCGCGCGACAGACTTAGCCGCCAGGCGCCTTCGGTAGCGATGAGCCCTCACCTACCCTGGCGTTGAAAGGGATCCCGATGAAACCTGAATCGCTCCACAAAGTGGCCGAAAGCTTGCGATCCTCCCACCATCACCACCTTGGAATCACCGCGCAACCGCCCAAACCTCCGCACGCACCCGCAGCCGCGCGCCTGGAACATCCCGATATTCAATCGTTCACCAACGCGCTGGACCGCGCCAAGGCACAATGGCCCACGAGCGATCTTTGCCTCATCGGGGCGCAGGGCGCCATTGGGCCCACCAACATCGACGACCCTACCGACACCCTTCCTCCGGGCTTCCTCCAGTTCCTGGATCCTGAAACTCTGCTGCGCATCCCCGTCGGCGATCCGGAAGATCAGGGCGATCAAATAGACTAACGCGCAACATCCTGGCTTCGTTTCGCGTCCATGACGCATGCGAGCCGTGAGCTGTTGCAGCATTCTTGCGTTGGCTATCGCGCTGCTTTGCAACGGCGGCCAATCCCCGACTTCCGGCGATGCGCTGGCCATCGACGCCACCATCCAATCGCGCCACTTGCCTTTCGGCGGAATCCTGGATCCGATTTTCGCCACGTCCAGCAGCGAGAGCATCACGGGTTACACGCGGTGCGGCGACTCCGCCCTGTGGACCGGCCACTATCTGGCCGCTGAATCCTATCGCTATCAGGTTTCCGGCGATCCCGCCGCGCTTGCCAACGCCCAAGGCGCACTGGCTTATCTAAAGACATTGGTGGATGTCACCGGCACCGATGTTCTAGCGCGCTGCATCGTTCCCATCAACTCCAACTACGCCGCCGGCATTACCAGCGAAGAATCCGCCAATGGTATTCACGCGAGCGGCGACGATTATTGGATCGGCAATACCTCGCGCGATGAATACATGGGAGTCTTTTTCGGCCTCAGCGTCGCGTACGATTTGCTGGACTCGGCAACCCAGCCGGCCATCCAGGCGCTCGCTACGCGTCTGCTCGATTTTCTGACCGCTCATGGGTGGAATATCGTCATGCCCGACGGCACCGTCAGCACCACCTTCGTCATCCGGCCGGATGAGCAACTCGGGCTGCTCCAAATCGGACGCCAAATCAACCCCTCCCAGTTCGCGTCGGCGTATCAGAGCCAGGCCGCCCTGGACTCCGCGCTCGCCAGTCTACCGGTTATCATCGACGTCGCGGACGTTCGCGATTCTTACTTCAAGTTCAACCTGGACGCGATCAATCTATTCAGCCTCATCAGACTGGAAACGGACCCCACGCTCCTGGGCCGCTATCAATCCATTTACCAGACCTTTCACAACGCCATCAAGACTCACGGGAACGCGCATTTCAACATGCTGGATCGCGCGCTGAATGGCCCGAACCGAAAGCGCGATCTGGCAACCGTGTCCTACCTCCGGGCCTGGCTGTTCCGCCCCCGCCGCGACTTTTATGTAGATGTGCGCGGCCAATTTACGTCTTGCGTGAGCTCCGATCAATCTTGCGATCCCGTGCCTGTTGTCGAGCGCGTGACCACGGATTTCTTGTGGCAGCGCAGCCCGTTCCAACTGGATGGCGGCGGCTCCGGCCTGATCGAAAGCGCCGGCATCGACTACATCCTGCCCTATTGGATGGCGCGCTACTACCACCTGCTCAGTTATTAGTGTTGGACTCGCTGTGTCACTATGGTTGTGTCTATGACGCCTTCCCAACCCGCGCCGAAATTTCAGTTGAACAACACCTCGGAGTACCGCGAGAGCTACGCCAACAGCGTCCAGATCCGCGTCAACCTCTGGGACTTTTTTCTGATGTTCGGCACGGTGAACCAGACCGCACCCGACGCCGTGACGATCAACAATTTCCAGGGCGTGTACCTGAGTCCACAACAGGCCAAGGCATTGCTGAATGTCTTGACGCAAAACATTTCGCAATATGAAGCAACGTTCGGCGAAATCAAACTGGAGCCGCATCCGGGCAAGCCCGGCGCCATCAACTGAGCCACCGTAAGTCAATGTAATGCGGGCGATCCGCTTCAGCACGTTCCTGATTCTCGCCGCGTTTGCGCTACTCGTTTTCCTCGCGCATCTTCCTTACTTCGGGCTGCCGTATTTCTGGGACGAACTCGGGCAGTTTGTTCCGGCCGCGCTCGACATTCTTCATGACGGCGCGTGGATCCCGCACTCCACTGTTCCGAATGCGCATCCGCCTGGCGTCATGGCCTATCTCGCGCTCGTTTGGCGAATTGCCGGCTATTCGATCGCCGCCACGCGGTGGGCCATGCTTGCGCTAGCCGCTGCCGCCGTGGCGGTTACTTATTTCCTCACCGGGGCGCTGTCTCGCGATCGCGCACCGTCCATTCTCGCCGTCGTATTTTTGCTGCTCGACCCGCTGTTCTACACGCAATCGATGATGGCGCAGCTTGACATGCCGGCCATGCTGTTCACCGTGCTCGGCCTGCTGCTATTCCTGACCGATCGTCACTGCGCTGCGGCTGCCGCGTGCACGGCGCTGGTGCTTTCGAAGGAAACCGGTGCACTGCTGCCGCTGATCTTTATGGTGGTCCTCTATCGCGATCCGGCGCGCTCCAAGTACGCCGCGTACTACCTAGCGCCCTTCGCCGCTCTCGCCCTCTGGTTCCTGGCGTTGTGGCACGCCACCGGTCACCTCTTCGGCGACCCTGGTTTCACTCAATACAACACCATTTACTCGCTCCATCCCGTTCGCGCCTCGGTTGCGCTGCTCCGCCGATTCTTCTATCTCTTTGTTGCCGACTTCCGCTGGGTGGGCGCGCTCGCGATCCTTTTCGCCTGGAAGCGCAGCAGCGTCTTCTCTACGCGTGGGTGGAAAATCGTCTGGTGTTTCATCGCGGGCCACATCCTGCTGGTCAGCCTACTAGGCGGCGCTACGCTCGAACGCTATCTACTGCCCGTCATCCCCCTCGTATACATCGCGATGGGAGCTGCATTCCAACTGCTTCGTCCGCGCTGGCGCTACGCCGGCGTAGTAGCGCTCGCGGCCGGGCTTGTTGCCGGCCTATTTGTCAACCCGCCTTTCCCATTTCCCTACGAAAACAATCTCGCCCTGGTCGACTTCGTCGATCTCCATCGCAACGCTGCCCGCTTCATTGAAAAGTCTTATCCCGGCAAAACCGTTTACACCGCGTGGCCACTTACCCAAGCTCTGCACGATCCCGAGTTCGGATACGTCGACCATGCGATGTCCGCAACTGAAACTTCGGACCTTCACGTCTCCACGCTCAGCGCTCTCAACCCGGAGTCCGTGGATGTGCTGGTGCTCTACTCGCGCACCTGGGAGCCGAGCTGGGGAGTGTTGCGATGGCCGGCTCTTCGCGATTTTCTGAGCCGCTTCTACGAATATGAGCGCGAAATGAACCCGGCAGAAGTACGCCAACATTTCGGCCTGGTCCCGGTCCAACGGTGGACGCGGCGCGGCCAATGGATCGAAATCTTCGCTCGGCCCGTGACTGATTTATCGCGTGGTCGCTGAAGCCGCTGGAGTGGTCTTCGGCGGAATGTCGTCGATGATCTCGCGCTTGAAAAACTTCCAGTGTCCGTTCTCGCGCTTCAGCACATCCTCATAGTGCCCGGCGCCCGCGACCACGGACTTGCATTCCCTGGTAACGATGGTCTGCCAATAGGCCTGATCGGTAGCCATGTCGCCATTGATCTGCAAGGTCAGGTTGGTCACCACGTGCTCGCTTCTGTGGCCGCCTGGGGGAACCGGGCACGGCGCTGGAGCTGCTGATGCTGCGGCGCCCGGGGTGGGACGCGAGCTGAAGAATTCCTTGATGGCCGCGGGACCCGTCACCTTCGTGGCGCCGCCGCCCATAATGAGCGTGCCGTCCTTGGTGAAAAACGACGCGTAGGCCGCCCAATCGTTCCCGTCCAGCGCCCTGGGATAATCGCCCATCAGTAGCTGTTCGATCGCCTGGCGATCCTCCACCTTTTGCAACCGTGCGACCGTGGAGTCCGCGCCGAATGCACCGCCCACTACGCTCAGGCTTAGAACCGCAAACGCGGCTAGCCCACGCGTTCGCCCTTTAATCCGTTCGCTCATGATGCGTGCCCCCTGTTGTGGATTTTCCCCATCATACATCCATCCGAGTCCGTCTAAATACACGCCCGACTATCCGTCCCAGTGGTTCGGTAAACGCTGCGGCGGCAACGAGGATCTCTTCCTTTTGAGCGATTACAATTGTGTGACTGACATCTTGCGGAACTGCGCCTACAATGGCGGCATGCCCGCGACCGAACTAAATCGAGAGAACCATGAGTTCACCCATAGCGGAGCGAATTATTGGATCTACACATTCATGACGCGCGAGGGCGTATTGCACTACCGCGTCTGGCGCAAGATGGATGAGGGACAAGCGACACTGGGCGAGGCCAGGGCCGATCTCATCCAGCGCCTCAAGAATCAGTTGGACCAACCGCCGGATTTGAAAAAGGAACGGAGCTGAAGACATGACGCGAATCTTACTCCTGATTGCGATCACGGCTTCCTCTGTGCTGGCTACGGAGAGCTCCGACGCGCATAAAGCTTGGTTTCGCGATGGAACCGCTCTGGAGATCTTCGCAGAAACAACGGGCGCCACAGAGGCGAGTGCGGTGCAGGGGTTTCTCGGGTTTAGCCACGGCCGAATGGTTCGAGCTGTTGTGGATAGCAGTAACCATGCTCTGTTTGGTTACATCGTGGAGGCCTATCGGCACACGAAGCCCGACACCATCGCCATCCGTGTCCGGCCGTTCGATTCGAACGTTATGGAGCTGCTGAATCGGCCTGCATTGGGAATCAGAATTGACGGAACCGGCATTCCTACGGTTTCGGCGGTTCGCGAATTCCACTTCGTAAAAATCGGCGAGGTTGTGGCGCTCGATATATATTGCAATCCGTCCACCAGGGAAAAGGTCTACGACGTCATTCGTCCTATCTACGAACCTCCCCCATATCCAGGCTTAGTTTCGGCAGGTCCGGTTCGCCCCCGAGAGGAACTCTCGCTGAAGAATATCGCCCTTCGAGTGGACGGGCAGGATGTCAGCGCGCCGCCTTCATGGACAATTGGTGCAGCCGCGCGTATCGATGTTCCCGGCCACGGCTCATACTTGGTCGCAGCGTATGAGCCTCAGGAATCGGGACGCCCATTCCTCCCTATTGCGGTTGGCAGCGGCGAATCGCTGACCTGGTCGATGGACGGTGACGATATCGAAATCAAATCCCAGACGAACGTGCTGACCGTCGCGCTGGAGGGAACCCTTTGGGTTTATCACGAGCTAAGTTTTCGGGCTCAAGACCAACCAGGTGCAGTGCGATTCCGGACAGCGGATACAGTTGAACGGCTACTTGCGACAAGATGATGGGGAATAGGTTGGCACATTTGCCTTCGCCTAGCCGGGTAGCGTTTACGAATCGCGGAAGAGCGACGACGTCAGCTGGCGGTAAAGCGGCCCACCTGTAGAACTGCACTATCGCTGAAGCAAGTCACGCCTCTGCCTTGGATAATGCGAGCTTTCAGGGACGGAATTCCACAACAACAAATCACGACCGGGCCGAGAAAAGATTACTTGCCCACCAGGTGTTCCGGCTTGTTATTTTCGCAGACGTACTCCATCACTTCCTCCTGCGGAATCAGGTCGAGTTTCACGTTCATATGAAATGGCTTCACAAATGTCCCTGGATCCTCGAAAGTGACCGCCAAATCCATATGGCCGAAATCCACGCGCCGATAACGCTCCGTCATATGCAGCATCTCGGTGTGCGGCACCGGGCCTCCACCGAGGCCGCCTAACCAGCTCCGGTCGTTAAAGCCCACCGTGTCCACAATAAGCACGTCTCCCACCCACTTACCAAGTGAATGCCCCATCCACGTGGGATCCCAGTTCGACGGGTGGCTTCGTCCGTCCAGAAAAACCTGACGAAAGCCGGGGGTATCTTCGAATAGGATTACCAGGAGCGAACCAGTCTGGACAAACTTGGTGATAAAGGGCGACGAACTGCCAGGCGCAGGCGGTGGACCCGGAAGGCAGTGGTTGTGAGGAGCGTCTTTTCCGTTGTTCTCTGATCGCTCCTTGATGAGCGCGGCGGCCCAAGGCAATACCTCGGGCGTTTCTGGGTATGGATCGTCGATTTCGACCCAAACACCAGACAAGTCTGGCTTCCCGCTCGCAGTGCGGGGCACGGGCTGGGATGGAACTTTGGCTCTTTTTCGCATGACATTCGCGAGCCTGTTTGGATCGTCACCCAAGGTGGTGCCGTTTACAGTCTCGGTGAGCGCAATGTTCAGGTTCACGGTTTTTCCGGCCTCCAGCACGGCATCTCTGGTGACCCGATTGTATGCGCAGCACGGCATCACGATCGTGAACTGGTAGGTTCCCGCAGGGAGCCCAGTGAAAACATAGCTGCCATCGGACTTACTGCTGGTCCGCGCCAACGCGCCCGTAGTCTTGTTCTTGAGTTGGATAGGAGCATCGGGCTCCGCCGCGCCGTTCGCATCGGAAATCGTGCCGCTCAGTGAGCCTCGATTGTTCTGAGCAAACAGCGATGCGATGAATGCCAGCGAGCAGACGGCGATTGAGAGTCGGGACATCCTGCTAAAGTTTGTCCACGACAACGACGCCGCCCTTCACCACCAGCTTAGTCTTCAGCCAATTCCAATAGCCTTCCAGCGGATCACCGTCCAGAAGAATAAGATCGGCCAGCTTGCCCGGTTCCAGAGTTCCCAGCTGGTCGCTCATCTGGATGTAGGACGCCGTATTCGGCCCCATCATCTTGATCAGGTCCTGCATTGAGAACATCACATTGAGCATTTTCAGCTCATGGTCCAAGCCGGCCTTGGGGTCATAGGTTGTGTCGGTGCAATAGCCGAGAGTGACGCCCGCATCCCAGATGGTCCGCGCATTCACCGGCATATATCCCGCCTCTTCGCCAAGGCGGACCCCGTTGACGATCCCTTCGGGCCACGGCTTTCCGTCGCGGAATCGCGGCTTGTTGTCGTTGGCAAATACTCCGAACACGGGCGAACCGAAGCTCACGGTTCCCAACATCTTCACGCCCGCCGCGGCCACTTTTCTCGCGTCTTCCTGGCTCACCCAATCTTTATTGGGGAGGTGAACCAGGAGCGGCACACCGGCCTCCACGGCGCCTATCATTGCGGAGGAACTGACGGCGTGAACCTGGACCATGATGCCCACTTTCTTGGCCTCATCCACGACGGCTCTCAGAATCTCAAATTCCTTCTCAGTCGGCCCCGGGATGGGAGTGAGGGCGATTTCGCCCGTGAACTTGATGCCCATGTCGGCCATCTTCCGCACCTCGTCACGAGCCATTTCCGGCGTGTTGTTGGCCAACCGCAGGGTTCCGGATGGGATGATGCGCGGTCCATTGATGAGGCCTTTGTCGATGTGGTCCCGCAGCGCGATGTTTCCCTCCGCCGGACCGCCGCCCGAAAGGACCGTGGTGTAGCCGGCTTCCAGCAACGCCTGCATCTGTTGCTTCTCGTTGGGTCCGGTATTGATGTGGCGGTGTGCATCGATGAAACCAGGCATGGCCGTCATGCCTTTCGCATCGATGGTCTTGCCACTTGCAGCGGAGGGCGCGCCGGATGCCACAGAAGCGATCTTTCCCGCGCGCACAACAATCGATCCGCGCTCGATCACCGTACCGTTAGGACCGATGATGCGGGCATTGACGATGGTGAGATCCTGCGCACAGAGGGATGCAATCGCCCCCAAGGTCAGACAGACGAGTTTTGACAAGGTATGTGGTTTCATGCCGATTCTTTCTTAGATCTGGATGATGGAGCTGATCCATATGATATATAAGTCAAGCTCGTCGTCATAGAGAGGCTCCTGGATAGAGCAAGCGCCTCGGCGGGAGCGGGGGAATTGGAAGTCAGACAAAAAACAAGGGCCGGCGATGTTTGCGCCGGCCCGAGACTAGAACTAAGAATCAGGTTTCTACTGACGAGCGAACTTGCGACGGCTCAGAACCGCGAGACCGAGGAGCGCTCCGCCCACGAGACCCACCGATACTGGTTCGGGAGTGGCCGCCATCGGAACGTCGACAGGTCCGCCACCAAAATCCAGACCCCCGGTCGAGAGGTTCTCGGCTTGATACCCAAAAACTCCGCTCGCGTTTACGGCCGAGTCTGTGGAAAGAGCGCTGAATCCCGTAACGTCGCCCGTCGGAGTTGTAGTTGGGCCTGTATAAGTAAAGACCAGATTGCCAGCGCTGAAGGCTGCTGTCCAATCGGTTGGAGCAGCGATTGAGCCCGCATAGCCGACAAAGTTGTCAATGGTGAAAAAGGTACCTCCATCTGGCAACCCCGAGTTTAGCGCCTCGAGGGAATCAACGCTGATCTCATAGTTCCATTGATAATCCGAGCTAATAAGCGTGGGACTACCGACGAGCACTGGAGTGATTGATGCATTAGCGAACCCTGCACACAAGAGGGTCGCCAAAAAAACAGCTGAGAGAAACTTCATGGATCGTCCTCCTCAGAAGCCAAACAGCTCTCTTACAGAGCCAGCCAGGATTGTACTATATCTCCTGGCCGTACTATATAGTACGCACCATGTCTAAGGTACTACTATAGAGCGCGACCGGCGCAATAAAGAGCCTCCCACTGCCTGGGTCACCAATCCAGTACCTTTTCTCGGTAAGAACTAAGGCTTTTTCAGGCTGGTACACGACACGCCCTCCTCTTAGCATGGTATTGAGGTAGAAATCCATGCGTTCGCTCGCGCTCACTGCGCTGCTCGGAAGTTTCATTGCATCCGCTAGCCTGTCTGGCCAGAGTTTGACCGAACACGCCGCCGCTGCCGCCGGTGCAACAATCGGCACGGCCGCGGGCAAGCCGCTCGGAACCAGTCTCGGCAAGATATTTGGCGACGTGGATAAAACCACCTCAACGGCCACTGCCACAAAGACCGCGAAACCAATTGTGGTCAAGTCCGCGGTGGTTGCCCCGGCAGAGACAACGGAACATACCGCTACCGTGGTGATCGCACCCAGCGGAGGGGGTGGTGACGGCGCTGCGGGCGGAGTGAGCGGCACGGGCAAAGTTGCCTCAGCGCATCGTGTAGCACGCCGCAGAGAACTTCCCGTCCAACCGCCGCCAGTGGACGCCGCGCCGATCGCGCCACTCGTAATCGAGCCCGTCTTCAAGGAACCCAACGCCCAGGATCTGGCTAATATCCGAGTCGGCGCCAGTGCCAGCGAGATGCGCGCGCTACTGGGCGTGCCCGAATCTAAAGTGAGCATCCCCGACGACGACGGCCATCTGCTGGAGATCTGCCAGTATTGGGCCAAGGGCGAGCAACTGGGAACCATTCGGCTGGACAACGGTCGCGTGGTGAGCGTGCAAGTGAACAACTAGCGCTCGCTCCCATCGTTTGTGCCAATCACGGGGCGCAATTGAGACTCGTGCTCGAGATTTGCCGCTAAACTGATAATGTGTTCCGTTTCCTTCCGGCTCTGATTCTCCTTGCGAGCCTCCGCCCTGCTCTTGCCGTCACTGCGGCGGACCTGGGCGATACAATCCAAAACGTTTCACTCGACCCCGGCCAGTGCTACCGCGTTATCGACCTGAACTTCAACAAAGAAGATGTGAAGGTCTACCTGGGCTCGGGCTACCTGGTCTTCACTAAGCCCATCTCCTTCAAACCAAATCGGGACATGCGCCTCGGCGCGGTCTTCGTTGCCACCGCCGACGGCGGCGATGCCGATGTCCTGTTGCTTCCACCCACGCGCAGCGAACGCGCTTCACTCGCCACCTTCACAAATTCGCCCAATCTGGAGGAGCACTTCAAATCCGCAGCTTTCGTCTTCACCGATGGAACCGGCGACGATCTTCTGGCGCAACTCCAAAACAATCCGGCTTCCAAGAAAAGCCCGGAAATGGGCGGCCTCATCGCCGAGCGTTGGACCCCGGTTCTCAGCAACCTGATCTCCAGCTTTGAAACGCGCGTGGTCTACGACGTGTTGTCGCCGCAGCGCGACACCGGCATCTTCTACATGGCGGTTTCAGGCAATCAACTGGACAACTTTGACGTGCTATACGATCCCACCGCGCAAGACCAGATCGTGGTGGGCAAGCTCGGCTACCGGAACGACCAAACGTACTTTAATACCTGGACCTCGTTCCAATCCCGCTCATTCCGCAACGGAGCGGCGTCGCGCGGCGCTCACTATGCGCTCGATAACATTCGCATTGAATCCACCATCCAACCCAATCTGACCATGCAGGCGGTGACGCGCGCCACGCTCACTTTGCAACAACCGGAGCCGCGATCCGCGATACCCTTCAATCTGTCGCCCAATATGCGCATCACCGCCGCCAGCGTGGATGGACGGCCGGCGGAGGTGTTCGACCGGGCATCGCTGCGCTCCAATCTCATCGAGGCTGGCGAGGACCGGCAATTTCTGTTGATCGCGGACCGAGCGCTCGATCCCGCCGTGCCGCACGAAATCGAAATCCATCACCAAGGGGCCGTCATTCGCGATGCCGGCAATCAGGTTTACTATGTCGGCTCGCGCGGCACTTGGTATCCGCGAAGTGGCGCCGGCCTGGCCAATTACGACTTGACGTTCCGTTATCCCAAGGGCCTGACCGTGGCGGCCACCGGAGTGCCAGCGGAGGACCGCATCGAAGACGACTGGCGCATCACACATGTCAAAACGGATACTCCCATCCGATTCGCCGGATTCAACCTCGGCAACTTCCAGTCCGTGGTACGAGAGCACAATGGATACAGAATCGAGCTTTACGCGAATCAACAGCTGGAAAGCGCCCTGACGCCCAGGGCTGTTCTTCCAGACGCACCCGCTCCCCAGGCGCCGTTTATCCGCAGACGTCCCCGGCAGGTCAACACGCTGGTGCCGCCTCCGGCTAGTCCGCCCGATCCGGCGGGGCGGATTGACGAGCTGACCAAGAATCTTCTGGACACGCTGGATTTCATGACGCAAGAATTTGGCCCCAGCCCGATTCGCAATCTCGCGGTTACGCCCATTCCCGGAGGCTTCGGTCAGGGCTTTCCCGGATTGGTATACCTTTCCACGCTGGCCTACATCAATCCCGGGCAACTTCCGCCGCGCCTCCGCGAGCGCTCCGAGGAGACCTTTTATTCCGACCTTCTGGAAACCCATGAGGTGGCGCACCAGTGGTGGGGCAATCTGGTGGTTCCGGCCAGTTATCACGATGACTGGCTGATCGAATCGCTGGCGAATTATTCGGCTTTGCTCTTGCTCGAACAGAAGAAAGGCGTCAAGGCCGTGGATGAAGTGCTGGACGACTATCGAACTCATCTGCTCACCAAGACCGATACAGGCCGCACGCTGGAGTCGGCCGGGCCAATCATCTGGGGCTTCCGCTTGGAATCGTCGCTTACTCCCAACGCCTGGCGCACCGTCACCTATGAAAAGGGCACCTGGATCGTTCACATGCTCCGGCGCCGGTTGGGAGACGAAAAATTTCTCGCGTTGCTGCGAGATATTTGCAGCCATCATCATTCCATCAGCACCGAAGAGTTTCGCGACTTGGCGAGCCATTACGCTCCAAACTCGGCCGATCCAGACCTGAAAATCTTTTTTGACAATTGGGTGTATGGAACCGGCGTACCGACCGTGAAGCTGTCCTATTCCTGGCGCGGTGGGAAACTTTCAGGAAGCCTCGTGCAGCGGGACGTGGACGAGTCCTTCGCCGCTTATGTGCCCGTGGAAGTGCAAACTGGAAGCAAGAGCGACGTCTATTGGCTGCCGACTGGCAGCGACCCGGTGGCGTTTTCGATTCCCCTGAAATCTCCGCCCGTTCGCGTAAGCCTGCTGGCCGCCAATTGCTTGATGACACCTTCGAAATGAGATCAATCACCAACACATGCCCGTTGCCAGCAAACGAAAAGTAGAGGCCAGAAAGGCCGCCCCCATCGTGGCAGCGGAGCCGGAGCCGCAGCCTCAGGAAATCGACCTCCCGCCCGCCATCAAAGTGACCGCCCTGGTATTTTCCTACGACAGCGCGCCCGCCTTGCGGCGCTGCCTGACGGCCCTGGAAGGATCCAACGATCGGGCCTCCATCGAAATCCTGGTTGTGGACTGCGGTTCGCACGATGAAAGCGCGCAGCTGGATTCCGAGTTTTCGGGCGTCACTATGTTGCGCTTACCACGCTATTTCGGCCGCACCAAGGCGCTGAACATTGGCACCCGAACTTCCGCCGGAGAATATCTGCTGTTCATGACGCCTGAAGTGGAAGTTTTGCCCACCACCATTCCGTCGCTGGTCGCGCGTTTGGAATCGGACCCAGAAACCGTGGCGGTGTGTCCGCTCCTGGTGGATACGCAGGCCGAGCTAGCCGAGCAGTTTTTCCGCCTTCCAACGCCCGCCACCGGCCTGGATCTCACACCCGTCACCGTCGACAAGTCAGCCGAGGTTTTCCCCGTTGAGTACGCTACTTTTCAAGCGTTCCTGGTGCGGAAGTTCTTCGTCAAAGGCCTGAACTACCTGGACGAGCGCTATGGCGACTCCTGGTCGGACGCGGAACTTTGCTACCAGATCCACCGCGTCTCGCGAAAGACGCTCGCGCTGCCGCAGGTCACGGCGCTCTACACGGAGGGGTCGCCTTACGCGGAATCAGCCCGCAACATCCTGGCTGCCGACCGGGTCCACGGCGCGGCCGTATTTTTCGGCAAGCACTATGGCTTCATGACCGGCCTTCTCGTGCGGATCAAAGCTATCCTGAAGGCGCTCTTCACCCTCCGTATCCCGCTATTCGCCGCATTGATCTCCGGCGCGAAGATCGACGGCTCGCAAAGCGCGATCCTATAAGGTGAACAACTTAAGAGGACCGGTACCTAACGTTTCTCCAGCCCACCGCCGATATAGAATCCGTATGCAGATAGACGCCCTACTGTGGATTCTCCTGCCGGTTTTCATAGCCGCTGGATCTGCACTATTGTCCTTCTACATCATGCAGGCGCGCATGGAAGTGGCTATCTCCAAGGAGCGCGAGGTCTTAGCGGAAGCGCGGGCCGAAGTTCGCACACAAAAGAACACTATGGAGGAACGCGTCAAGGCTACCGAACAGGAAGCCCGACGCCGCGCCCTGGATGAATTCATGCAGGATTTCCGCGTGGAAGAGCGCCACTATTTCCGTGAAAACAAATCAGTTGAGGCTCGCCAGAAATCCATGATCCTGCAGGAACGGCTCTACTTCCGCAACATCCCATTGTCGAGTTGGGTAGAGCACGAGATGCTGGTTGAAGAAGATAAGGCAGACCTTCAGCACATCGCCAAAGGCTGTTCTATTTTCAGCACCAAATCGCTCTCTGAGGACAGTAAAGCTGCCGTCTCCCGGCTCCTGGAACAAGCTGCTGCTTCGGGAAATACCGCCCAGCTTGCCGCAGCCCTCAATAACGGCCAACACGGCTGATCTACTAAACAGTTTCTGTCAACCAAATCGTCCGATTCCCGTCCAGACGATATGATGGGCGCGATGGCCGATAGGCTGGAAGCCAATCTCGATAGCTTGGCCGACACCCGCGAGTTTGGCGCATGGATGGCTTGCGAGCAGAAGCGTGTGTTTCTGCTGTGCTGCCGCATGCTCCAGGACGCCGAAGAAGCCGACTCGGCCACCCAAGACACATTCCTCAAAGCTTGGCAGGCTCTGAAGCGGCCTGAATCGAGGAACTTAGACGATCCGGGCAAATGGCTTACCCGGATCGCCGTGAATACTTGCCTGGACCGTCTCCGCTCGCGCCGCTGGCAATTCTGGCGAAAACGACCCAAGGCCGAGGAAGAATCGGCCATATTGAACCTGGCTGCGGCCACCACCCCAAACGCCGAGGACCAGTTCTTTGCCCGCCAGATCGCTCAAAGGCTCACACGCGCGCTTACACGGCTCAGCATTCGCCAGCGCGCTGCGTTCACACTGAGGCATTATGAAGATCGGAGCTTGGCCGAAATAGCCGAGATCCTCCAGTTGGATGTTGGAACGGTGAAAGTGCATCTGTTTCGTGCCACGGAAAAGCTTCGGGAGGAGCTGCACGATCTGTACTTTCGCGATCGGGAAGAAAATGAAGAACACAGACCATACTGATTTTGAGAAATGGTTGCAGGGGCGAACGCAAAGCCTGCCCGAACCGGAAATTTCTTCCGAGTTCCTGGCCGCGCAGCGCCGCAGCATCTACCGCCGGCTGGACGAACCGCGTCACAACTGGCCTTCCATGCGTTGGGCTCTCTCGCTCGCCATGCTGCTCCTCATGGTGGCTGGAGGCTTAACGCTGGAGCGCCGCCATAAAACCCAGCCTGGCGCTGCGGCAACAATCTCGGACGACCAGTTATTCTCCGACCTTTCAGCGATGGAGCAGACCAACGAGCCAAAAGCCATCCAGCCGATGCACGGTCTCTTCCAGGAATAACGATGCGACGCCTGCTCGCATTGACGCTGCTCTGCGCCGCCGTTTTATGCGCGCAGATGCCTCGCGGTATCTATGCCTGGTGGAGCAAGCCGGAGATCGCGCGCGACCTCAACCTTTCGCCCGCGCAGCGCCAGCAAATCCGTGCCACCGTGCAGCAATTCCGTCCGCATCTTTTGAACGTGCGCGTCTCGGTGAATCAAGCCGAGGAAGCACTGGCGGAGGAGTTCAATCGCAATCCGGTGGATCCTGGAAAAACCAATGATGCGATCGAGCGGTTGGTGGACGCGCGCAGCGATCTGACGCGCACGCTCACCCAGTTGAGCTTGAAACTTCGCCTGGTCCTGACTGAGCAGCAGTGGCAGGAACTGCAGCGCCGCCGGCCCAGTGCGGGTGAAAACACCACGCCGCCGCCCGCTGAACCCGAGCAAAAGTAGAAGATCCGCGTTTGACGGAAAAGTGCAGCCGAGGTACGCTCAGGCATGGCACCGGGAGGCGCGCAATGGCTGGTAAACAGTATGGCCTCAAGATCGTTCACAAGCCATCCAACACTGTAACAAGTGAGAAATGGTTTAACACTGAATTGGAGCGTAACGGCGCAATGGCCGGCAGCACCATGGAGCCCCACTACATTTTCGTAGTGGAGGAGAAGGAAATTGAGCTGCCTCAGGATGTCAAATCCGGGAAGTCGGGCGGCCCCGCTTAATTTCGCGCGAAATTTCTGAGCGGCATTGTACACTGGCACTTGCAGCCTCAGAAAGTCCCCCGCTTGGATACCTCCACCCCGCTCAAGTACGTCAAGGGTGTCGGACCCGCCCGCGCCGAGATGCTCGAAACCAAAGGGCTGGTCACCGTTGAGGATCTGCTCGCCTACGCTCCTTTCCGCTATGAAGACCGCACCAACGTCAAGACCATCGCGCAACTTGCGCCCGGCGAAATGGCCACCGTCATTGCCGAGGTACAATCGGCTCACTTGCGCGGATTCCGCCGCCGCAATCTCGGACTCTTCGAAGCAATTTTCAAAGACTCATCTCCGAGGAAAGAGGCCTCGAAGGAGCGGCTGCTCGCCAAGTGGTTTCATGGCGGATATCTAGTGGATCGTTTCCTGCCTGGCGCGCGCGTCTCGCTCTTCGGCAAAGTAGAGCTCGATAGCTACACCGGCGATCTGCTGATCATGCATCCGGAGTTCGAAATCCTGACCGCCGACGATTCCGAGGGAGACGCCTCGCTGCACACCGGGCGCATCGTGGCGGTTTATGAAGGCGCGGGCAAGGTGACCACGCGCGCGCTCCGATCGTTGATGCATCGCGTGCTCGAATCAGTTGAGCCGGTCGAGGATCATCTTCCCGGGTCGCTCCGCGAGCGGCTGAAGCTTCTCGATCTCTGGTCTGCCATCCGCGATCTGCACTTCCCTTCCCCCGGTACCGACCTGCGCATGCTCAACGCCTATCGCACTCCCGCGCATTGGCGGTTGATCTTCGAAGAGTTCTTCTGGCTGGAATGCGGACTCTCCTTGAAGCGCTCCAAAGCGCGCTTGCAACCCGGCATTTCGTTCGAATTGACCGATCGCGTGCGCGAACAAATCAAGAAGATGCTGCCGTTCAAGCCCACTGGCGCGCAGAAGCGCGTACTTGGGGAGATCGCGCAGGACATGCAGTCGCCGCATCCCATGAGCCGCCTGTTGCAGGGCGACGTCGGGAGCGGCAAAACGCTGGTGGCCGCGGAGGCGGCGGTGATCGCTATTGAGAACGGCTATCAGGCCGCCGTGCTCGCGCCCACCGAAATTCTGGCCAGCCAGCATTATTTCTATTTCAAAAACTTGTTCGACAAAATGGGCTACGTGCCGGTTCTCCTCACCGGCTCCTCAACGCAACGCGAGAAATCGCAGCTCAAGAAACTCATGGCCGAAGGACTCGCCCATATCGGCATTGGTACTCACGCGCTCATCGAAGAGGACGTCGAATGGAAGAACCTGGGCCTGGCCATCGTCGACGAACAGCACCGCTTCGGCGTCATGCAGCGCTTGCGCCTGGTCTCGAGGGCCAAACACCCGGACGTTCTGGTGATGACCGCCACGCCCATTCCGCGCACGCTCGCACTTACGATTTATGGCGATCTCGACATTTCCGTTATCGACGAAATGCCGCCTGGCCGGCGGCCCATTGAGACCAGCCACGTCACCGACGAGCGAGTGGAAAGCGTCTACAGCTTTTTGAAGCAGCAAATCACAAAAGGCCGGCAGGCTTACGTCGTTTATCCCGTGATCGAGGAATCGGAGGCCATGAAGGCCGCCCAGCAGATGTATCTGCATCTTTCGCAAAAAGTTTTTCCCGACATTCGCGTGGGACTCCTGCACGGCAAACTCAAGGCGGATGAAAAAGAAACGGTGATGGAGCAGTTTCGCCGGGGCGAAGTGAAGATACTGGTCTCGACTACGGTGATCGAAGTGGGAGTCGACGTTCCCAACTCCACTGTAATGGTGATCGAGCAAGCCGAGCGTTTCGGCCTGGCGCAGTTGCATCAGCTTCGTGGCCGCGTGGGAAGAGGCGCCGAACAAAGCTACTGCATCCTGGTGACGGGCAAACTCGGCGAAGCCGCGCGCGAACGCATCCGGACCATGGTGGAATCCACCGATGGCTTCTACATTGCCGAGATGGACCTGAAGCTACGCGGTCCAGGCGAATTCTTCGGGACCAAGCAATCGGGACTTCCCGCGTTGCGCATCGCCAACATCATTCGGGACAAAGAGGTGCTTGAACTGGCGCGTTCCGAAGCGCAGGCATTCATCGCCCATCCACCCTCGCCGGAAGAACTGCGTCTCGCGGTCACCTACATTCGCGAGCACTGGCAGCGCCGTTACGGCCTGGTGCAGGTGGGTTGATACAGGTGATCGAGTGCGCGTGATTGCTGGAGAGTTTCGCAGTCGCCGGTTGAAGAGTTTGCCTGGTTTAAATACTCGCCCCACACCGGACCGGCTGCGCGAGACGCTCTTCAATGTAATCGCCTCGCGTGTCTCCGATTGCGTCTTTCTGGACATCTACGCGGGCACCGGGGCCGTCGGCATTGAAGCGCTGAGCCGGGGAGCGCGCCGCGCGATTTTCATCGAGAAGAACCGCGCAGCCGTCGACGTAATTCGCGAAAACCTTGCGGTGCTAGGCCTGGGCAGCCGCGCCGAAGTTTTCACCAGCAAAGCCGCGACGGTTCTCGAACGCTCGCGCGCCGACATCGCGTTTCTCGATCCACCTTACGAACTGTCCAAGGAATATGAAGTTTCGATGACCGCGCTGGATCAATCCGACACTCCGCTAGTTATCGTTCAGCATTCCTCCCGCTTCGCACCGCAAGAAGCATACGGAAATCTGCGGCGCTATCGCGAGATCAAGCATGGCGACAACTGTTTGAGCTTTTACGAGCGCTAACGCACGCTGGCAAAGCATGCGGTTTTTGCTCAATGGAAGTGAAGTTTCAGGTAACTCTTACCATCTCAGTGCGCCCAAGACACCCTTGCTAGCATTTGGCCAGTAAATCGCAATATCAAAGCCGGAATGTGGCTGAAAAGCGGATTGATCCTATCGGTTTTCTTTGTGGCGGCGAGTTACGCGCAACCGGTGATCCCTCATGCGGTTGCCGTTCATTCGTCCGTTGTTGCTTCACAGCGTCCGGCGCAGCCAATCGTCTACCGTGACGATCGGCATCACAGGCACCCAAAGCATCCTGCCAAGTAGTGGGCTACTGAGAATTGGAATCGCCAAAGCGATGCCACTGGCCGTCAGGCTGGTAGTTGTTGGCCTGGGGCGGTGGAGGTGGAGGAGCATTGTTAGGCGCGGAATTCTGCTGGGGCCTGTTCTGCGGCGGAGGCGGGGGATAGCCGTTCTGCTGCTGTGGCGGATAGCCTTGCTGTGAATTCGATGGCGGCCCATAAGGTTGTTGCCCGTACTGCTGCTGTTGCGGAGGCGGACCGTATTGCTGTGGAGGTGCATAGCTGTAGGGATCCGGGCCATAGGCGTAGGGATCGTAGTAGTAGGGGTCTGCATAATAACCGCCATAGTAGGGATATCCATAAGCGTACGGATAACCGTAATAGCCGCCGTAGTAGGGATAGCCGAATCCAAATCCGAATCCAACACCACCCCAGTACCCGCGTCCATAACCGTAGCCACCGCGATAACCGTAGCCGCCGTAGCCTCCACGATATCCTCCGCCATAGCCGCCCCGGTAGCCACCTACCGCGCCGCCCCGATATCCGCCGCCGACGGAACCACCGCGAAAACCACCACCGCCTACCGCGCGGGATCCGCCACCGCCACCACCTCCGTGGAATCCACCTCCGCCACCGCCATGACCGCCGCCGCCTCTTTGTGCGAAACAAGTGACGCTGGCAAACACCAGGGAAATGAGTGCGATTTGCAACGAGCGCATAAAAAACTCCTGAGCCAACCTTCTCCGATTGTAAGACGCAGGACGCTCACTTTCGGATACGGAATTCTACCTCGGAATCATTAGCTTTTCCACATATTTACCAATGAGGTCCACTTCGACGTTGAGGGATGTTCCCGGCCGGTAAGTCCGCATAATCGTGTTGCCGTAGGTGTGTGGAATAATGGCGACGCTGGCCACATCGCCTTCCAGAGAGGCGACCGTTAAGCTGACGCCATCCAGCGTAACCGATCCTTTGTGGATCAGATAGCGGTCGAGATCGGGCGGTATCCGAACCTTGAGCCACCAATTTCCGTCAGGCAGCGCGTCCAGCGCGAGGAAGCCGGCGGTGCCATCCACGTGACCTTGGACGATGTGTCCGCTCAGCCGGTCACCCACGGCGGCCGCACGTTCCAGATTTACAAGCGAGCCTTCGCGTAATGCGCCGAGATTGGTGCGTGCCAGTGTTTCAGGCGAAAGGTCGCACCAGAAGCCGTCGGGCTGGATGTCGACTGCCGTCAGGCACACGCCATTCACGGCAATGCTCGCGCCTTCCTTGATATCGTCGAGGACCAAGCGGCATTGGACACGCATGCGATGGCCCGCCGCGGCAACCGTGCCCACTTCCTCAACAATGCCGGTAAACATGTGGCTATTTGACGACGTAAGCTTCCACGGCAAACTCGTCGGGCGGGATGGAATGCAGCCGCACGCCATGCAGTTGGATGGCGTCGGTGCGTCGCAAGCGGCCGGTGCCGCCCGCTACCGGAAGCGATTGCAGGCCGCCCAGAATTTTCGGCGCGTAATAAAAGAAGATCTTGTCGACGATGCCGGACTCCAGCGCCGCCCAATTCAGCTTGCTCCCCGATTCAATCATCAGAGACCGGTATTGTTCGCTCGCCAGCCAGGCGGGGAGCTTAGTGAGGTCGGTGCGTCCGCCGGGACCATCGAACACTAGTACGCGCACGCCCCGGTATTCCAGCGCGCGGCGACGTTCGTCGGAAGCGGCCGAAGTGGCGATCACGGCAACATCGCCGTTAGCTCCAGCGATCATGCGCGAATCCAGGGGAATGCGAAGCGTGGAATCGGCCACAATGCGGAGCAGCGGGCGGCTGCGCTCCAGCCCCGTACGATCCGTGAGCAGGCAGTCGTCGGAAAGCACGGTGCCGATGCCGGTGAGAATTGCGTCGGCGTGGTGACGGATCTCTTGCACGTGCGCGCGGGCGCGTTCGCTGGTGATCCAGCCGCTGTTGTCCTCGGGCGCCGCGATCTTACCGTCTAAGGTGAGTGCCGCCTTCAACGTAACCATCGGAAGGCCGGTCTTCATCGAGTGAATGAACGCTTCATTCAACCGCGCCGCTTCCTCGGTGTATTCCGACGCTATTTCCACCGCGATACCGGCTTCGTGCAAGCGGCGAAATCCCTGACCGGACACTTGGGGATTGGGATCTTCCATGGCGGCAATCACTCGCTGGACGCCCGCGTCCACCAATGCGTCCGCGCAGGGCGGCGTTCGTCCGTGATGTGAGCAAGGTTCCAGTGTGATATATAGCGTCGCTCCCCGCGATTGCGTGCCAGCTTCCTCGAGCGCCATCGCTTCGGCGTGTTTGGCTTGCGCATAAGTGTGAAAGCCGCGGCCGACGATTTGCCCGTCCTTCACCAACACGGCGCCCACGGCGGGATTCGGACTGGTGCGCCCCAAGCCCTGCCGGGCCAGTTCCAGCGCTTCATCCATCAGTGGACTTCGCATCATTTGGTTCCGATCACGCAAATAGTGAAGCGATGAATTTGTCCGGTTCGAACGGCAACAAGTCGGCCGCCTGCTCTCCCACTCCGACGTAGCGGATGGGCAGATTCAGTTCGCGAGCGATTGCAACGACAACGCCGCCCTTCGCCGTGCCATCCAATTTGGTAAGCACCAAGCCAGTGACGCCGCTCGATTCGGTGAACTTGCGAGCTTGTTCCAGGCCATTCTGCCCCGTGGTGGCGTCCAGCACGAGCAGCACTTCGTGCGGCGCGGAGGGAATCACTTTGGCGGCGGTCCGGCGCATTTTTTCGAGCTCGGACATTAAGTTGGTCTTGGTGTGCAGTCGTCCGGCCGTGTCCACGATTACGTAATCCACTTTGCGCGCCTTGGCCGCTTGCAGCGCATCGAAAACCACGGCGCTTGGATCGGCGCCGGCCGATTGCTTAATCACGTCGGTAGACGTGCGCGCACCCCACACCTGCAATTGCTCAATGGCGGCAGCGCGGAAGGTGTCGGCGGCGCACAGCAGCACGCTGCGGCCTTCGGACCTGTAGCGGCTGGCCAGCTTTCCAATGGTGGTGGTTTTGCCAGCGCCATTCACGCCCACGACAAACACCACCGCGGGCGGTTCAGCCACATGGGGAACGGGCCGCTCGGCGGCTTCTAATACTTCGAGAAGATGCTGCGCGATGAGCTGCTTGATTTCACCCGCGTTGGCCAATTGCTTGCGGTCCGCGCGCTGCCGGATGCTTTCGAGAACTTCGCTGACGGTGTTGACGCCGATGTCGGCGGTGATGAGGGCATACTCCAACTCTTCAAGGAGCTCGGCGTCGATCTCCTTGCGGCCGGCCACTACGTCTTCCAGGCGATCCATCAAGCCCGAACGCGTCTTTTCGATGCCGGCTTTCAGCCGTTCGAGCAGGTTGGGTTCTTGTTCAACAGCGCCAAATAGCGTTTGAATCATATTTGAATCTTGGGGGACAGACGATGGAGCAACTTTATTGTAGCGGACGGGCTAGAGCCGGCTGGGAATCTGTTCCAGGCTGGAGACCACCATGTCGGGGGCAAATCCCAGTTGATCCATTGGACGGCCCGATCGATTGCACCAGCAAACACCGTACCCGAAGGCTTTCGCGCCCGCGGCGTCCCATGAATTCGACGAAACAAATAGGATCTGCTCCGCCGGCAGACGCAAAATATCCGGACCAAGTTGGTAAACCTTGGGCGACGGCTTGTAAGTTTTAACTAGATCTACGGAAATGATGTGGGAGAAATAGGACTGCAAACGGTTACTGTGAACAGCAGATTGCAACATCGCCGGAGTGCCGTTGGACAGAATCGCGCGTGGAAAATCGCGCAGAGCGTTGAGAGTGGCTCCCGAATCCGGGAACGCAACCGGCGCGAGATAAGCATCCAGTAGTCGTCGAATTTGCGGCTCGCTGGCGTCCAGGGAAAGTTGCGCCAACGCAGTGCGGAGAGCGGCTTCGGTGATGTGCCCGAAATCCTGATAACGATCCATGAGCGCGCGTAGCCACGTGAATTCGAGTTGCTTTTGCCGCCAGAGCTGGGATAGAGCTTCCAGATCGCCCCGCATGCCTACCCCAGCACGCAGAACCACCGAGTGAACGTCGAACAAGGTCCCGTAGGCGTCAAATAGGAACGCTCGATAATTTTCTGGCATGCGGGCCACTCTAGTTTAGCTGCCAGCCAGGTAATTGGCCTACACTGGTGGGAGATTCCCTGATAGCTTCCATGTCGCGCGACCAAAAGATCGTGGTGGTGATGCCCGCCTACAACGCCGCCAAGACGTTGCGCATCACCTACGCGGACCTTCCACCGGCCTTGGTGGATCAAGTGATTTTGGTGGATGACGGGAGTTCGGACGACACCGTGAAGATTGCCCGTGAACTGGGCCTGGAGCTTTTCGTTCACAACCGCAATTACGGATATGGGGCGAACCAGAAAACTTGCTATCGCGAGGCGCTCAAGGCGGGCGCCCAGATCATCGTGATGGTTCACCCGGATTATCAATACGATCCCAAATTGCTGCCGCAGGTGATTGAGCCGATTGAGCGCGATGAGGCGGATGTAGTGCTGGGGTCGCGATTGATGCAAGGCAATCCGATGCGTCAGGGCATGCCGTGGTGGAAGTATGTTTCCAATCGTTTCCTGACGTTTCTGGAAAATCGGGCGTTCGGGCTGCAGCTCAGCGAGTACCACACCGGTTATCGGGCTTACCGGCGCGAGGCGCTGGAAGCTGTCAATCTCGAAACAAATTCCGATAATTTCCTGTTCGATCAGGAAATCGTCGCGCAGTTTGTCGATTCCGGAATGCGGATTCGCGAGGTGCCGGTGCCGGCCCGCTATTTTCCGGAGGCGTCCTCGGCGTCGTTCCTCCAGAGCTCCGTGTACGGGCTGTCCATTTTGCGCCTGCTCGCACGATATCTGCTGCACCGCGCGGGACTGCGTCAGCGCCAGTTCCAGAGTCTTCACAAGCGCTACGAGCGCGTGGCGGTTCGGGAGCATCGTTCGTAAGGGACCGAGCATCTTAGCAGCATGGAGAGCCAGTTACTCTGGTTCTAGCGTTACTGGCCTGACAACGATGCTTCCTATCCTTCAAAACAAATCGCTTGGAGTACGCGACCCCGTTTGCGGCATGCTGGTCGATCCGCAAAAGGCGGCGGCGTCGGTGGTGTATCAAGGCGAGACTTACTACTTCTGTTCCAAGGGCTGCGCTGCCAAGTTTCAGGCTGACTCGGAAAAGTACTTGCACCCGGCAGCCGTGCCTGAGCCCATGCGGCATGAGGCGGCGGGTGTCGAATATACATGCCCGATGCATCCGGAGGTTCGGCAGATCGGCCCGGGCTCGTGTCCCAAATGCGGGATGGCGCTGGAGCCGGTAAGTTTCACTCGGGATTCCGCCGACGAAGTGAATCCTGAATTTACGGACATGCTGCGCCGGTTCTGGCTGAGTGTGCCGCCTGCCGTAGTGTTGCTCGGGTTGATGTTCGTGGGTGTCCATTGGCCGTGGCTGGAATTGGTACTGGCGAGTCCGGTGGTGCTGTGGGCGGGATGGCCGATCTTTGAACGTGCGTGGGCATCCATCGTGAATCGCAGCCTCAATATGTTCACGCTCATTGGCGCGGGTGCGGGCGCGGCCTACCTCTACAGTTTGGTGGCGACGCTGGCGCCTGGTATTTTTCCAGACTCACTCCGGCATCACAGCGGCAACCTGGCCTTATATTTTGAGCCTGCAGCCGTCATCGTCTGTCTGGTGTTGTTAGGACAGGTTCTGGAATTGCGCGCTCGTAGCCAGACCAGCAGCGCCATTAAGGCTCTGCTTAAACTGGCGCCAGAGACCGCGCGGCGTATCCACGCGGACGGATCGGAACAGGACGTGCCGCTCGACCAGGTTCATCCGGGCGACCTGTTGCGAGTGCGGCCGGGCGAACGTGTTCCAGTGGACGGCGTCGTCACCGAAGGATCGAGTTTCGTGGATGAAGCCATGATCACGGGCGAGCCCGTTCCAGTCGAAAAGACGCCAGGAAGCAGGGCCACCGGCGGAACGGTGAATGGCACGGGCGCGTTCGTCATGAAAGCCGAGCACGTCGGCGCGGACACGCTGCTGGCGCGTATCGTCCAAATGGTGAGCGAAGCGCAGCGTTCCCGTGCGCCCATTCAGCGTCTGGCGGATCGGGTCTCTGCGGTATTCGTGCCCACGGTGATTGCCGTCGCGATTGTAACGTTCATCATATGGGCCCTCATTGGGCCTCAGCCGAGACTGGCTTACGCGCTGGTGAACGCGGTTGCCGTCTTGATCATTGCGTGTCCGTGCGCGCTGGGACTGGCCACACCCATGTCCATCATGGTGGGAACGGGGCGCGGTGCGACGGCAGGCGTGCTGATCCGCAATGCAGAGGCGCTGGAAGGTCTGGAGAAAGTGGACACGCTGGTGGTGGACAAGACCGGCACGCTGACGGAGGGCAGGCCAAAGCTGGTCTCGGCTCCGGATGCTGAAGTGCTGCGCCTGGCAGCCAGTGTCGAAAAATTGAGCGAGCATCCATTAGCTGCGGCCATCGTTGCGGGCGCGCTCGAGCGGAAACTCGCGCTTTCTAAGGCCGAGCGGTTTGAAGCCATCCCAGGGCAAGGCGTCACGGCCATGGTAGATGGCCGCCAGGTATCGGTGGGCAAACCAGCAATGCCTCAAGACCAACCGAACGGCCCCGGCTGGACCATTGTGCACGTCAGCATCGACGGTGAGCCGGCCGGAACGCTCGGCCTGGCGGATCCGGTGAAAGCTTCGGCGCGGGAAGCCATCGAACAATTGCATCGCGACGGCCTGCGCATCGTGATGCTCACGGGCGACAACCGCTCGGCCGCGGAGGTGGTGGCTCGCACGCTCGGCATCGATGAAGTCCAAGCGGACGTGCTGCCGGCGGGAAAAGCAGACGCGATCACTAAACTCCAGGCCCAAGGCCGCGTGGTTGCGATGGCCGGCGACGGCATCAACGACGCTCCGGCTCTGGCACGCGCCGACGTGGGAATCGCCATGGGTTCGGGAACCGATGTGGCGATGGAGAGCGCCGCCATTACACTAGTGAAGGGAGATCTGCGAGGGATCGTTCGCGCCCGCGCGCTCAGCCAAGCTACCATGCGAAATATCCGCCAGAATCTATTCTTTGCCTTCATCTATAACGTCATCGGCGTTCCACTGGCCGCGGGCGTTCTCTATCCTGTTTTCGGACTGCTGCTCAGTCCCATCATCGCTAGCGCCGCAATGACGTTTAGCTCCGTCTCCGTGATCGGGAATGCGCTGCGGCTGAGAAAGCTAGCGCTGTGATCGATCTGCATAGTCATACCAACGAGTCCGACGGAACCTTCACTCCCCATGAACTGGTTGATCTGGCGATGGAACGTGGCCTGGAGGCGCTCGCCATTTCGGATCACGACACATTCTCGGGTTTTGATCAGGCCCTTCCATTAGCGCGATCGCGCGGTCTGGATCTGGTTTGCGGAATCGAATTGAGCACCCGCATCCCGGGTACTCTGCGGACCGTTCATCTGCTTGCCTATTTTTTTCACCAACCGCCCCCCGCAGACTTTCGCGAGTGGCTGCATGAATTGATCGCCGGCCGCCGGGACCGCAACCAGCGTCTGATCGCCAGCTTGCAAGCGCAGGGCGTCGAGATCACGTTAGGCGAGGTGGAGCGGCTGGGACGAACCCTGGCCGGCCGGCCGCATTTCGCGCGCATCCTCATCAATAAGGGCTACGTCAGCAGCTTCGACGAAGCTTTCCGGCGATATCTGGGCGAAACTGCGCCGAGTTATGTGGAGCGATTCGCCCCCTATGTCCCGGTAGCCATTCAACGCGTGATTGATGCCGGAGGGTTGCCTGTCCTGGCGCATCCCATCCGGCTTGGGTTCCGGGATCCCGAGGCTGAGGAGAAATACATTGCTGAATTGCGCGATGCGGGTCTGCGCGGCATCGAGGTGTTTCATTCCGATCATCGGCCGGCGGACATGGAACGCTACGCTGGTATTGCGAGCAAGTACAACCTGGCCATCTCGGGCGGATCGGACTTTCATGGCGAGGCGAAGCCGAAGATCTCGCTCGGCACCGGTTTCAACGGCAACCTGAACATCCCGCGGTCCGTGTTGGAAAATCTTCGCACCGTATCCGCATGAACGCCGTTGGCTAAATGAAAACTGTCGACGTGGTGGTGGTTGGCGCAGGCGTTTTTGGCGCCTGGACTGCGCTGCATTTGCACCGATCGGGCCGCACTGTGAGGCTGCTCGATGCTTATGGCGCAGGCAACAGCCGGTCCAGTTCCGGTGGCGAATCACGCATTCTGCGCCTGGGCTATGGCGCGGACGAGATTTACACGCGCTGGGCCATGCGGTCGCGCGATCTGTGGACCGCTTTTTTCGAACAGGTAAGCCGGCCCGAGCTTTTTCAACGGACCGGCGTCCTCTGGACTCCGCATCCGGATGATCCGCGCGCCATCGTCACGCAAGCGGTGTTTGAGAAATGCGGCGTGGCATTCGATCAGTTGAGGCCGATCGAAGTCCAAAAATCTTTTCCCCAACTGAGCTTTCGGGAAGAGCGCATGGGATTATTCGAATCTACGTCCGGGTTCTTGCTGGCCCAGCGAGCGGTGCAAGCGGTTGTCGATCAAGCGATTCGCGAAGGCGTCGAGTATAGCCAGGAGGCTTTCGTCGACCACCATCGTTCGGAGACGACCGTTTACGCTTGTGGCCCCTGGCTCCCCAAGATCTTCCCGGAGCTCTTGGCCGGACGGATTCGCGTCACGCGTCAGGAAGTATTTTTCTTTGGAACCGGCGGGGCGCCCCTCCGCTATTTTGCTCCTCCTCACATGCCGGTCTGGATCGACATCACCGATCAGCACGGCGCTTATGCCGTCCCTGAAATCGATAACCTCGGCTTCAAACTCGCTTTCGATCAGCATGGCCCGGAGTTCGATCCCGATACCGGCGATCGAGTCGCCGTCGGTTCGGATGCCGCGCGCGCGTTCCTGGCGGAGCGTTTTCCCGGCTTGGCTGGAGCCCCGCTGGTGAACTCGCGCGTGTGCCAGTACGCGAACACATCGACGGGAGATTTCCTGATTGACCGGCACCCTGGTTTCGAGAACGTTTGGCTGGTGGGAGGCGGGTCCGGCCACGGATTCAAGCATGGCCCGGCGGTGGGCGAATACGCTTGTTCGCTGATTGAGGGCAAGGCAGCCGTAGAGCCGCGATTTTCATTAGCCTCCAAGGCCCAGGAGCCTCGCCGGTCGGTGTTTTGATGTGATTGCGCTATCATGAACTTAGTAGCCACCTTTTCGCGGTGGGAGGGATTACCATTCACGATAACGAGCCTAAAACCGGCCAAAGGACGCCCATGGAAAAGCTGGCGCAAAACATCCAGGAAGCTTTTCTAAATAATGCGCGGAAGGATAAGACCTTCCTGACCATCTATTTGATGAGCGGCGTGAAGCTTTCCGGCCGCATCAAGAGTTTCGATAAGTATTCGGTGGTGCTGGAGACCAACAATCAGGAGCAGCTCATTTTTAAGCACGCCATCTCCACGGTGGTAGTCTCCAAACCGTTCCACGCGTCGGCGGGCGGCCATTCGTCCGGAATCCCCGGACCCGGCGGGACCGCAACGGCCCCTCATCCCGCGCCTGCGGAACCCGTCGAGGATTAATAAGCCGCTTGGCAGTAACAAGCGAAGAGCGCGCGATTCTGGTCGGGCTGGACTTGAAATCCCGTTCGCACCGTGGCTTTAACCAGCGAGGTGGCGCCGATCCAGGCACCCATGGAGCCGAAGAATCGCTCGAAGAGATGAAAGCGCTCGCCGATACGGCCGGCGCTCGAGTGGAAGAGACCATCGTACAATCCCGTCAAGCGCCCGATTCCGCCACGCTCATCGGCTCCGGAAAATTGGATGAACTGCGCCGCCTGGTAAACTTCCACGAAGCCGACATGGTGTTGTTCGACGCGGAGCTAACACCGACGCAGCTTCGAAACTTGGAACGCGCGCTCGATTGCAAGATTCTGGACCGGACGCAGTTGATCCTGGATATTTTCGCGCGCCGCGCTCGAACGCGCGAAGGACAATTGCAAGTGGAACTGGCGCAGCTGAATTACTTGTTGCCGCGCCTGGCGGGAAGGGGTACCGAGATGTCCCGCTTGGGCGGCGGCATCGGCACGCGCGGCCCCGGTGAAACGCAACTGGAAACAGACCGCCGAGGCATCTATCGCCGCATCAAGAAACTCAACGACCAGCTGGAAAGCGTGCGGGGCGGACGGGGCACGCAGCGCCGCCAGCGGCAATCGGTTCCCCTCGCCACCATTGCCCTGGTCGGATATACCAATGCCGGAAAATCGACGCTGTTCAACCGGCTCACGGGCGCCGAGGTGATGGCCGATGCGCGCCTGTTCGCGACGCTCGATCCCACCGTTCGCCATTTGATGTTGCCATCGCGACGCAAAGTGCTGGCGAGCGATACCGTCGGATTCATTCGCAATCTGCCTACGACGCTAGTGAAAGCATTCCGCGCCACCCTCGAAGAGGTAACCGAAGCTGCATTGCTGCTGCACGTAGTGGACGCATCGTCGCCCAGCGCGCCCCAGCACACCGCGCATGTGTTCGAGGTGCTGGCCGACATTGGCGCCGATCAAACGCGGCAGATTCTGGTCCTCAACAAAATGGATCAGATGGAAGCCTCAGCCGCCGGCGACATTGAGAACCTGGCTCAGCGAATCATGGGCGAAGTGAAAGCCGGCGCGCGCACCGAAGCAATACCCGTGTCGGCCCGCACCGGCGCCGGATTCAGCGAGTTGCTCCAAGCCATCGACCATGCGTTGCCGCTGGACCCCGTGTCGCGCCAACGGTTCCACATCCCAGCGGGCGAAGGCTCGCCCATTCACTTACTCCACGAGCACGCCAAAGTGCTGTCCAGCCAGTATCGCGACGACATTCTTGAAGTGGAGGCGGAGGTTCCGGAATCCGTAAAGCAGCGGCTCTCGGGGTACCTTGCCGAATGATATTCTTATCATCAGGAATCCAGATCCACAACCACGCAGCCTGACATGAATCTGCCTAATGCGCTGACTATTCTCCGCATCTTTTTCGTGCCGTTTCTGGTCGCGGTGCTGGTGGAGCAGCATCTCCGCATCGAATGGCGCGGCGCGGTGCTGGTGACCAACGCGTCGCTGGCGCTGTCCATCTTCTTGATTGCCGCGGCCACCGATCTTCTGGATGGATATCTTGCCCGTCGCTGGAAGCAGATCACCACGGTGGGAACGCTGCTGGATCCCATCGCCGATAAACTGCTGATCTCGGCCGCGCTGGTTTCCCTCGTCCAGATCCGGCAAGTGCCTGCCTGGATGGTGGTGCTGATCATCGGCCGCGAGTTCGCCGTCTCCGGGCTGCGTAGCATCGCCGCCGCCGAAGGCTACACGATACAAGCCAGCGACCTGGGCAAGACCAAGATGATCACCCAGGTGACCGCCATCTCCATGGTGCTGCTGAGCATCCACTGGCAGGCGCTGAGCGGCTTCGCCATGCTCTGGATGTGGGGCGTGGTGATCTTCGGCATTGCCTCCGCCATCCAATACTTCCGCAAGTTCTGGCGCATGGTGGACGATTCCATTAAGCATCGCCGCCGGCAGCAGCTTTTGCGCATCGAGCGTCAGCGCAAGCGGATGATGCGTACCCAAGCGCAGGCTGAGTCCGAAAAGATGGAGCAAGCGAAGTAGCCGGGCGGCTCCCTCACGGTCGCGGTTCAGTCGCTCTCTTTAGGCGGAGAGACAATCTGGAAATTGTCGGGCGTGAACAGCACGATCAACACTTGCCCGCGCGCTCCCAGCGGCCCAAGCAGTTTTCCATTCAATCGCACCTCAATGCCGGCGGCATTGCCAACACGCATCTTCGCGAATTGCTTTCCGCCCACGCTCTTGGTCTGATTCGCTTGCAGAATGCCGGAAAACACTGGCTTGCCATCGGAAGACACCGAGAGCCAGGTGGCTTCATGCGCCATCAGATCCAGCATGACCTTGTAGTCGGAGGTCGAACCTTCCGACGCAATCGTGCTCTCGTCAACTTCATCCGGCTTGGTGTCGGAGGCAAGCGAGACGGGCACCGCTTCGACAGTGGCTGCTGGTTGTGGTGGCGTCGCCGGCGGAGGAGCACTTTTCGTAACAGGTTTTGGCGCGAGCTTGTACGCCTTTGCACTTGCGACCACTGTTTTTGGTTTTGCGAATGAGCGCACGCTGTTCAGCCACACTTGAACATGGCCTTGCACGCCCCGCGCATCGTGCCACCAGGCGTAGACTCCTGAACAAGCGGCCAACACCAACAACAAGCTAGCTGTCGAGGTGAAAACCCGACGCGTGTGAAAGCGGTGTCTGAATGTCATCGGCGGAACATTTCGCGCCACCACGCTTTCGAAACCTGGCAATGGCAGAGGATCGTCTGCGCTTAACACGCGATCGATTTCGGCATCGATCTCCCGCGTGTCCAACGATAAAGACTTGGCGTACTGTTCGACAAAGCTCTTATAGAAGAACCCGCTCGGCAGTCTTTTGCGATCATCGGATTCGATCGCTTCCAAGTATCTGGCGCTGATTTTCGTCTGTGCTGCGACAGTACACAGGTCGAGCCCCTGTTCCAGGCGCGCACGTCTAAGTGTCTCACCTACAGAAAGCATACAAGTTGCCTGCTAGCTTACGGTTATAATACTACAGTTGAAGGGACGAATCCACTTAGGGGCTATTTCGGTGATTATCGTAACCTGGAATCGTCTCAACCTCCTGAGATCATGCTTACAATCACTTACGGGCCAAAATTTGAACCAGCCGTTTGAAGTGGTGGTTGTGGATAACGGATCCACTGACGGCTCGCCCGAAATGGTACTAAGAGAGTACGGAAAAAGTACTAAATTTCGCATCCAGCTTATCCGGAACGCCGAAAATCGCGGATTTTGCGAGGCGAACAACCAAGGCTTCGCCGCGGCCGAGACAGAGTTCGTCGCGCTGCTCAATAACGACGCGGAAGCGGAGCCGGACTGGCTGCTGCGGCTAGCGAGCGCATTCGACGGAAGACCGGATGTGGGGATGTCCGCCTCGAAAATCTTAGTGCATGAAGATCCACGCCGCATCGACAAGGCGGGTCACCTGATTTATCCCGATGGTCAAAATCGCGGGCGCGGCAGCGGTGAGCTAGATCGTGGGCAATACGATCGCGTGGAAGAGATCTTGTGGCCAGATGGATGCGCGGCCATGTACCGGCGCGCAATGCTGGATCAGATTGGTGGATTCGATGAAGACTTCTTTGCGTATGCCGACGACGCGGAGTTGGGACTGCGCGCACAAATCGCCGGATGGAAATGCCTCTACATCCCAGAAGCGGTGGTGCGGCATCATCGCGGCGCGACATTGGGCTTGCGATCGTCGCGTCGACTGGAGCTGATCGAACGAAATCGCGTCCTACTAGCGGCGAAGTTATTTCCGTGGAGCTTGCTGTGGCTGAACGGCGTCTACTATGCGATGCGTTTGGGCGCGGGAGCGTGGGCTGCCATCACGGGACAAGGGGAAGTGGGCAAGTATCCCGGCATTGGTGGAAAGTTGCAAGCGGCACTCGCGTTGGTCAAGGGCGATTGGCAGGCCTTGGCGCTGCTGCCGCGCATGCTGGCGAAGCGTCGCGATGTGGAACGCATCCGCAAGTTGTCCCCGCGCGAAGTGAGGCAACTCATCATGGAACATCGGATTTCGCTCAAGCAGCTTATGCGCCAGGCAGTCTAAGCCGATGCAAAAGATCTATGTGATCGCCACCGGCGGCACCATCGAGAAGGTGTACTCCGAACAAACCGGCAACGTGCAGAACCTGGACAGCAAGATCGATCGCTATTTTCGGATGTTGCGCCTGCCCGACGCCGAGATCGCCGTAACGCACCTGATGAACAAAGACAGCCTGGAAATGACGGATGCCGATCGCGAACGAGTGCTCGCCACCGTGCACGAAAAACTAGCGGCCGATCCCGCTCCGGTGGTCATCACGCATGGCACCGACACAATGGTCCAGACCGGGCTGCTGCTCCAGAAGAGTTTGCCCGAGCTGCGTTATCCCATCGTCTTGACTGGCGCAATGACGCCACTCGGATTCGAGGGCAGCGACGGATTGCAGAACCTGACCGAGAGCCTGCTCGCGGCGCGCGTCCTGCCCGCGGGCGTGTATGTGGTGATCCACAATCAAGTGTTCCCGGTGGATCGCGTGCGCAAAGATCGCGATCTGGCGCGATTCGTGTGGAAGTAATAAGAGATCACATATGCTTCCGCCATACTTGCGATCGGATCAAGCCAAATCTGCGTTCCCGGCGCTGGATCTCGGCGAATCCCGAGCGGACCAGCAAATCGCGATAAGGCGGAAGCTCGGAGACACGCAGCCCCGTAGTCTTTGAGAAAAAACGGTACATCGTGCGCAGCCACAAGCGGGCGTGCAGGCGTCGCACTCCGCGGGCAGGCTCTTGAAATTCGCCGATCAGCCAGCAGGCTCCGGGTGCGAGCTGAGCGCTCACCTTGGGAATCAGGGTTGCAGCCTCCCGACAATCCAACACGTCCAAGAAAAAATGACTAACGGCCAGATCGAACGGCCCTCGAGGCAGAGGCTGGTCCGCCGCGTCCATCTGGTGAAAATCCACTCGCGACCGTTCCCCCGATGGCACGCGCCGCCGAGCCAGTTGGATCATTCGGCCGCTGGACTCGACGACCGCGACGCTCGCGTGCCGATTGCACTCCAGTAATCGCGCGAGAAAACGGCCATCACCTTCTCCGAGAATCACCACACGGCGAGCCTGCGCGGCCTGCGACAGGAAATCGAAGCGGGCCTTTTCCAATGCAAGCCCAAAGACCGCATATTCCAGCCACCGGTAGCTGGCGGCGATTCGGTCGGCGTTCAACGCGCCACGCTCATCGCCACATCAGGAACAAGAGCGGGCTCAGCAATACTCCGTCCACCAGCGCGCGCCGTGCTTCGAGCGAAAGTCGCCGGCCCATCCAGAACAACAACACGCACGCCCCCGCGCTCACGGCAATCGAGCTATACCACTCGCTGCGACCTTCGAGAACGCACACCAGCACTGCCACGGGAACCCAGAGTAGATAAGTGCGATCTAGCCAGCGCGTGATTGGATGGATTGCGGGCGATTGGCTCGCCAGTTCGCGCCACTCCCACGCTTCGATTGCCACCATGTTCGCCAGACAAAGCAGGAAGAACGCAACGGCCGGCCCAAGCAGTTGGGGAGCAGGAATGGATGTCCATGCGGTGAGAAAGATTCCCACTGTGAATAGAATCGCTGCTGCGATTTCTTTCGGAATTTTGACAGGCTGATACCCAAGGTGGAAGGCTCCCAGATAGACCAGGACGCCCGCGAGGGGGATCAATCCGTCGCGCAGAATCGCCGGGCGTAACCAAAGGATAGCGATCGACGCGTCGCAAGCGCCTACCAGGGCAAGCAGCGCCAGCATGCGCTTGGAATGCCGCCGATAGTAGCGATGGCGAGCGGGTTCGTCGAGCGACGGTGGCTTGCGGGCATCCAGCAGGCGATCCAGCAAATAGATCGCCCAAACGGTCAAGCCCAGCACCAGCCGCGCGGCGGGCCGCAAGGGAAACGAAAAAAGATAGGCGAGAAAACCCTGCCAGAGCACCGCAATCAGCGGCGCATCCAGACTCAGCAAATTGGGCCACAGCCACAACGGCGGGGAGTCATCCTCGCACGACTTTAGATGTTGAATCGGGGTATCCAAATTCGACGGCGTAAGCTGGGGGGCGGGATTTGAACCCGGACCGTCCCGCCTTCCACCATCATATCGGCTTTGGGGAATGGATCACCATCCGGCAGTCTTCGGCCGGCTCATGGATTGCGAGCCAGCTGCAAAAAGCATTAGTCCGCGTTGATGCGATTCGAACCGGGCGGGTGCATTGCGGCCACCGCTTCCATCGGAGCTAAAGGCAGAGCAACGAAAAATGCTGTCGTTCCGGCCTTGCTTTGAAGCCAGAGCCGGCCTTCATGCGCCTCGACAATTCTTCTCACAATCGATAAGCCCAAGCCCGATCCGGAGGGCCCCGCTTGCGTGGAATTCGCGCGATAAAATCGGTCAAAGATGCGCTGGCGATCCGATGGCGGAATCGCGGGACCTTCGTTCCAGACCGAGATGGTAGCTTCTGCGTCGCCGAGCTCCACTCGTATGCTGATGGGAGTTCCGGGAGTGGAGTATTTGAATGCATTATTGACGATCTGGCCAAGAGCATCCGAGATTAATCTGCGATCGGCAAGCACCGGCATGTCCTGAGCCGGGTAGGTAACGCGCAAGCGAGTCTCCCGGTCCAAAGGCTGTATGGTCTCGTCAACCACGTCGGAGAGCATCAAAACTTCGCGCCGGGGAGCGAACGTGGACCCGTCCAGCTTGGCGGTGTGGATGAGCTGTGAGGCGATGTCACTCAGCTTCTTGGATTGCTCGTCCAGTAAACTCATGAGGAGCGTCTGCGTTTCAGAAAGGCCGCCGAGGGTGAGGAGTCCTGAACTGGCTGCCCATATGGTTGCGACCGGAGTCTTGATTTGATGCGCCAGGGAATCCAGAACCGCCGCGCGCAATTGTTCGGTCTGTCGAATGGCTTCGGATCGGTATTCCCTTTCGAGAGAGCGAAAACGCTCAAAAGAATTCGCACACAGAGACGCAAGGGCGTTAGCTATCAAAGGCCGCATGGGCGAGCCACACAACGCCAGCCCTCCTTCGGGCCGAAGATCGATCCGCAGCACGCAAAACCAACTTTGCAATGCCTCATCAAACTCGTTGGAATCGCAGGTGAAAGCCCGGCGCGCCCGTTCCGCCGCATCGAATGTTCCTTCTCCGGCCGAGTAGGTGTTGCCTGAAACTGCGTCAAACAACGCAACTGCTTCGAGGTCGAACGTTTCGCGAATGACAGAAGCCAGAATCCCCCCCGGGTCTTGATCGCGATTCAAGAGGAAGATCCGAAGGGATACCTCATAAAGTCTCTCCGCATCGCGCCTCTCCCGGATGGCTTCCGCAGTCCGGTCGTTGGCTGTGTTGGACAAACGACTGATTACTAAGGCAGTAACTTCAAACGCACCGAGCGCGACCCAGTTCCCCTGGTCACTTACTGAAAAGCTAAATAAAGGAGGTGCGAAAAAGTAATTGAGGCAGAGCGCCGAAACCACGGAAGTGACGGTAGCAAACCAAAATCCACCCCGCATCGCGGTCGCAATAACAAGGATGAGGTACAGGAACCCAGTCGTGGCTAAGTTCAGCCGAAAGTGGAAGGCAATCCAGGTGGACGCCGCTACCCCTGCGAAACAAGCGCAGATCCATAAAAAGTTGCGAAGAACTCGCGACATACCGATGGGTCCGGAGTCGTCTCTATATAACACGGTATGAAGCTACGCCGGAACTTGCCTGGAACAGCGTAACACTCCTGTTTTCAACTTTATCACAGCCCAATCCCAACGCTTTTGAGACCGAACGGTGGCTGCTCATGGCTTCCAGTTTGCGGGCTATAGGACGGAGAGGGTTGTTTCGCTAGTAACATCTTCATGCTTTTTTTATGACTCTTCGACCATACTGCCAGTTGTATCCATGCTAAGGAGAGTAGCGCCAAGTGATGTCTCTGAAAGGTGCGACGTGTTTCACGCCATACGTTCAGGGCAACCTCGGATGTGCTGCAGCCCCGTCACTCTGCATCGCTTTTCCAGTTGCACGAGTTAAGTTCAGACACCCGATTCCCCTCTATCGGATAGCTGGGATTCGTGTCGGAAGGGCTTGTCTGCCTTGCCAGTGAGCACGCAAAATGCCAGGCCGGCAGCAGCGTCCGGGCGACGGGTCCGTTCCGAAATAGGGATCGCAGAGGCTTTCTTAGCGCGTCCGAATAGAGCGGAAAAACTCCATCGCCGGGCTGGACGGCCCTGGTGGCGAACGGCTCAATGGTGTGCGTTTGGCAGCTTTGGCGTGGCACTCATTACCTGGGCCGGGTTCTCCTTGCACTTTAATTTCGCGGCTGCCAGCTTGTGCTACCTATTGTTAATTGTCCTCATGTCTCTGACAGGGGACTTCCCGGCATGTTGCGCCGTCTCTCTGGTGGCGCTGGGGTGCCTTGATTATTTCTTCACCAGTCCGATTCTGTCCTTTCGAGTGGGGCGCCCCGTCAACATGCTGGCGATGGTCTGCTTCCTGGTCACCGCGCTGGTGATTACGCGGCTGGTCTCCAAAGTGAGAGATAAAGCTGAGCTATCTTACGCCCAGCAGCAAAAGACAGAGCTGCTCTATGAAGTGGCGCAACACTTGCTGGCCGGTGACCCGCGCGAGGCGTCCGGTGCCTTCCTGGAGCCGTTTCGCGGCGCATTCGGAGTCAGAGCCGCGTGCTTATTCGACGCCGAGACCAGCGAACTGCATGCTGCGGGAAATTCGGAGTTCGATCTTCAAGAGAGGACGCGGGATGCCTTCATCCGGGGGCAGAATGACGACGATCGGCGGAATGGAATTTTCGTGCGATGCATCCGTGTGGCTGGCCGCACCACCGGCGCAGTCGGTTTTGAAGGGTTAGAAGATGCTACGCTCACGGCCGGTCCTTTGACAGCGCTGGCCACGGCGCTTCTGCAAAGGACTCATGCCGTCCGGAATGCGAACCAAGCCGCTGCGGCGGCCCAAACGGAAGCCTATCGCTCGGTCATCCTGGATGCACTAGCCCATGAGTTCAAAACTCCTCTGTCTACCATCCTGGCTGCGGCCGGGGCTCTCCGGGAAGCGGCCTCGCTCGGGCCCGAACATTTGGAAATGGCCGAAACGGTGGAGGTGGAGGCGGCGCGGCTGGGGCGTCTAACAACGCGTCTGATTCGGACCGCCCGGCTGGAGCAGGAAGAAATCAGACCATGGATGGAACTCACCCACTTCGGATCCGTGGTAGCCGACGCAGTAAATCAGTATTCCAGACTGTCCAGTGACCGCCGCATCAAAGTCCTGGAGCGTTGTCATTCCACGGAGGTTCTTGCGGACCCGGACTTGCTTCGGCTGGCCATCAGCCAACTGGTGGATAATGCGTGTAAATACTCTCTGGCCGGGTCCTCTGTAGACCTGATTATCTCCAAGCAAGATGGCCGCATCGCGCTAAAAGTATTGAGCACTGGCACTCCGATTTTGTCCAGTGAGAGAGACCACATATTCGATCGTTTTTATCGCGGAGTGGACGCCCGGCGCATGACGGCGGGAACAGGGTTGGGTCTCTTCGTCGCGCGTAAAATCGCAATTGCCCATGGCGGAAACCTGGAATTGGATTCTGAGCCCTCGAGCGAAGAAAGCGTGGCGTTTCGGTTGACCTTACCGATTGCCGAAAGCGAGTTTGATGATATCCGCGGTTAGTTTTAGCATTCTCGTAGTGGATGACGAGCCATCGCTGCGTAAAGTAATTCGCGCTTCGCTGTCTGCTGGCGGCTATACGGTTGAAGAAGTTGGAACAGGTACCGACGCAGTGGGGATGCTCCAACGACGGTCCTTCGACTTAGTCCTTTTAGACATCAACATGCCCGGCCTGAACGGGCTGGACGCTTGCAGGAAAATCCGTTCCCTGGCGCCCCACACGGGCATCGTCATGGTAACCGTGCGGGATGCCGAAGAAGACAAAGTGCGCGCACTCGAAGCCGGCGCCGACGACTATGTTACAAAGCCATTTCGATTTCGCGAGCTTGTGGCGCGCATCGGCGCGGTTCTCCGCCGTACCCGCAGGCACAGCTTAGGTGAGCCTAGCTTCGTGGAAGCGGGCGACTTACGAGTGGACTTCCGCCGGCGCAAGCTGTGGAAACGGGCCGAAGAAATTCATCTCTCGCCGAAGGAATTCGACCTCCTGGCATTTCTCATGAAAAATCAAGGTGCTCCCATGACCCATGCGAAGCTCTTAGGCGCGGTCTGGGGACCGGAATATGGAGGGGAACTGGAGTACTTGCGGTCCTACGTCCGCATGCTACGCAAAAAGATCGAAGATGACCCAGCCCAGCCCTTCTATCTGCTGACCGAGCCTTGGGTCGGATATCGCTTCAACAATCCAGCGGACTCCGGCGCACCATCCGCCCAGTTACCGGGCGACTAAGCCGAAAGCTACGTTCAGTCTCATCACCTTGGGTGCTGCCGTTCGTCTTTATGCCTTTTTCACAACTTTCCGCTCAAACTAAGCCGATACCATGGCTGCTCGCGCTTTTCCGAATACGCTTCACCAGAGGCCACTCCCGGTGCTGCCGCCAGCGCAGCCCGTCTATCGTATCCGTCAGCGACCGGAGAACATAGAAAAGATTGAAGAAGTTTCTCTGAACGAACTTCGCCGGAAGGTGCGTCAGAATCTCGTCAGTTTCCCTTCGCAGGTGCCGATCTTTCCGAAGCACGACCGCCCTGATCTACAGCGGAAAGCCGTGCAATTGTATTTCCTTTTCGGATGGAGTTGCAGCAGAATAGCGCAGCGGTATGGCGTTCTTCGCCAGCGGATTCAGCAGATCCTGTCCACCTGGAAGCGTCGAGCGATTGAGATGGGATACGTCCAAGACATTCCTCCAGCCATGCCCTCACTGAACCCCGGGAAGTTTGTCCAATAAGGCCGGGCATCAGCCGGTTCAGTCACGATTCCAACTTCGCCCCTAGCCTTCCCGATAGTAAGTGTTTCTATCGATCATAAGTTATTTGGATCAGACGCAGGTCGTTCCGGGGTCTATGGGGTTGACAACGCATGCGTTAGACAAGTCCATCGCCCCGCTCGAATCTTCACAACTTCCTAACGGAAATTTCATGACCTTTATGACTTTTTTATGTACCTGATCGCATACTAGTCCAACAAGTGATTCATTACAGATTCTTGTGATGCGGGGCCAGAGCGTTTTCAGTTAGTAATTCGAGCCGCACACTGGATCTCAATTGCACGCCGCCCATGTCAGGCTAGGCGGGTTGGCACTCACGTCTCGTGTCCACCATCCGTCTTTCGACGGTTTCGTAACTCGCTTCAATTCTTAAAAACAAAGGAGCATGGAGACATGCAGATTCGCATGATACGTGTGCGCATGCTAAGACGAGCTGTCTTTACGGCGGGCGTGGCGGGGTTATTGACCGGCCAATTTTTGATTGCGCAGAACGCTTCATCGCCGCAGATTATCGCTAGCGCGGAAGCCCCGCCCGACACCACTACCACGGCGCCTAGTTCGCCCACAACCATCGCGGCGCAACAGCCCAACGTCACGGTTCTCGACGAGCTTAGCGCCATGAAAAGGCGCATCGAGAAGCTAGAAGCCGAGCTAAAGGCTGCAAAAGGCGACGCCGGGGCTGCATCACCGGTGGTTCCCGCCGCAGGCGCAACCCGGACCGTGCTGACGCCGGGAACAACCGACCCATCACAAGCGGTGGCCACGGTTGCGGACCCCAATCCAGTAGCTGGACTGCCGTCGTCCGCCGACCAAAGTTCCTCCCAGCCCGAAGCTCCGGCTCCGGCTGCTCCGGCAGCGCCCGCGGTTGACTTAGAGACGCCGTTCGCATTCGCCGATTTCACCTGGATGCTCTCTAATTCGCGCAACCACGACGAGGTTCTGGACGGAAAGTATTTTTCGGGTGAGTTCAGAGTCGACACCAACTACATGTACGACTATAACCACCCCATCGACCACACCTTGGATGGAACCACCGAAGGCGAGCGCACGGGTGAGTTCAATATCCAGGCTCTGAACGTGGGCGGCGACTTTCACGCCGGCAATATGCAGGGCCGCATCTTGACGCAGTTCGGTTCCGTTTCCACGGCCGTGCCGCGCAACGATGCTAGCTATAGCCAGGGCCAATGGGATCTCGCCGATGCTTACCGTTACCTATCGGAAATGTATGCCGGCTACCACATCAACGTGCAGCACGGCCTCAACCTCCAGGTGGGCGACTTCCTCTCCTTCATCGGCCTGTTTAGCTATTACAGCTTCGATAACTGGATGTACCAGCCGTCCTACGTGTCGTCGAACACGCCATGGTTCTTTACCGGTTTCCGTGCGCAATGGTTTCCGACCAATAAGCTGAAAATCGAACCTTGGTTCATCAACGGCTGGCAGACTTATGCCAAGTACAACGGCAGGCACGGGTTTGGCGGACAGATCTTGTGGCGGCCAACCGGCGATCTCGACTTCGTGTTCAACACCTACGCCCTGGGCCGCGATACGCTCGGCAACCCGTACCGTTCGCGTTATCACATTGACGATAGCCAGGAGTACAAATACTACGAGAATCCCAACAAGTTCATGCATCGGGCGGCCTTCACGCTCACCGAGGACATCGGGTGCGAAAGCGGAGGCGGAGTGGTCTGCAAAGGCGGTAACTCGCAAACGCCAGCACAGAACTTTATGGGCATCATGGGCTACAACCGTTGGTGGTTCGATAAAGATAGATTCGCCTTCGAAGTCGGCGGCGGCGTCATGAACAATCCCGGACGCTACCTGGTTCTTCTTCCCCCGATCAACGGTGCGTCGGCAACCAGCGGAACGCCCTACTTCACCGAGAATCCCGGCGATCCTTTCAAGGCCTATGATTTCCAGATCGGCGCCGACTTTTTCCCCAGCCAGTGGGTAACTTGGCACGTTGAATTTACTCAACGCGGCTCCAACGTTCCCTACTTTGTCGGGCCTGGCGGCATAACGCCTAACCAGGCTGCCCCTGGGGGTCCTGGACTCTATGTGAATGAGGGCCCTCCGGGATCGTTCGTTCCCGGGTTTTCCCCCGATCTTGTCAAACAAGAGCGCCGGTGGATTCTCTCTTTGATGGTGAAACTCTAAGCACGTAGTGCCGGCAAGGTGTTCATGAGAGCACCTTGCCGCATCTAGTTGTGGAGAACTTACTAACCATGTATCGAACAAAAACGTTTTACCTGTTCCTCTCTTCCACCGTGTTGTTGATAGCGGGAGCCCCGTCTTGGCAAAACAAACCAATGGCCCAGTGGGATGAAAACGACGCCAAGCAGGTGCTTCGCAATTCCCCTTGGGTGAAGCGAGCTACTGCAACCCTGCTTTTTCAACCAAGCAAAGACCAACTGCGCGCGGGAGGAAAGATGGGCGGAGGGAAAAGTGTAGGGCTGGAAAGCCTCCAACTGGCCAGCCTGGTCGGCGGAAGCAGCCACCATACCAATTCCACAGCTAAAAAGCCAAGTTATCTGGTACTCCGATGGGAAAGCGCGTCTCCGGTGCGCACGGCAGAATCGAAATTAGAGGATCCCAATGCTCCCGGCTGGGACGGCGAGTACTATGCAATCGCTGTCTACGGTGTACCGATTGACGCTGGCCGGCTCGACGAAGCTGGCCAGTCCGCGGACTTAAAGAAGCTTGGTGTCTTGAAGCGCGAGGGGATGAAGGATCTGACGGCGGCGAAGGTGGACATCATGTCGTCGGGTGACGGACTGGCCACCGTACTTTATCTGTTTCCACGCACCAGAGCGATCGCCGCGGAAGAGAAGCGCGTCGAATTCTCCGCACAGTTCGGGCCTATCTTCGTGGCGCAATACTTCTACCCGCAGGAAATGCGGTTTCAGGGAAAACTTGACCTCTAGAACCTTCGGCTTTTGTGAGGAGAAGATGAGCAGTTACAAAAGTATTTCCAAAAAGAATCAAGCCATTGTATTGACGGTCTTCACGGCGTTTATTCCCATTGCGTGGAATACGCAAGCCCAGACGACGGCCTCCGCGTCGCCCAGAGCGAGCTGGATGAACAAACTGGCCTCCAGTTGGACCGAAGACGAAGCCCGGCTGGTCCTCGAAAGGTCTCCCTGGGCGAAGACCACCGTTGCGGGCATCGCCCGGCGCCAGACCGAAGATGAGCGCAGAGCGGGCGGCAACATGGGTCAGCCTACCGGTGTTGGCTTTGACGGCATCGACGACAAACGAGTCCGGCCAATCTTGCCGACAAGCGTATTCACCGCAGCTCCTACACCTCTCTCCAAGGCGCAGCTCATTCGATTACTGGTTCGCTGGGAGAGCGCTCTGCCCGTCCGTGTCGCGGAGTTAAAGACCGGTGAAGCCCAGCCTCCCACTTTGTCGGATGACGGATACAGCGTCGCCGTCTATGGCGTTCCATTCACCGATGCCAAGGGAGACCCCTTGACTCTCGCCCGAGATTTCAAAGAGTCCGCGTTCTTGAGACGCGACGGCAAGAAAGATGTCAAACCGATCCGCGTTGAAGCGTTCGAGCTGGAACACAGCGCGGTGGTGGTCTACCTTTTTCCGTATTCGGCGGAAATCAGCAAAAAAGACGGCGCGGTCGAATTCACCGCGCTGATCGGCCGGCTTCAGGTATCGCAGACCTTCAACGTTGAGGAGATGCAGTTCCAGGGCAAGCTCGAACTCTAGAACCAGTTCCCGGGAGGACGCCATCCTGATGCAAAAGCCGTACTATTGGCTTGCCACGGTAACAGCAGCTCTCAGCCTTTGCGTCTCCGCCGGCGCCTCCGACCCCGACACGCCCGGAGATATTCAGGGTGTCACTCGGAATCCCACAGGAGAACCGCTAGCGAACGCCACCGTAACTATTCATAGCGTCGATGAAAAGTTAGATCGGACGGTAACTTGCAGTGGGGACGGGTCCTTCTCGGTGGAACATCTCAAGCCTGGAAAATATCAGCTTACCGCCAAGAAGGAGAACTTCGTAAGTCCCAACGCATCGCTGGTGAATCTGGAACCGGGCGAAGTAGCGAAAGTGGAGATGCCACTGGTTGAAAACGCCGCCACTTCCACGGCAAAAACGAATGCTGTACCGCAGGGATTCTGGAATCGGCTTGCGAAAGCCTACGTGGATGATTGGCACAATCGAACACCGGGTGGTCCCGATCCTGGGTTTCGAGGTTATCCCGCCCCCGAATCCGATCCGCCCTATCCATTCACGGTTTGGCCCTACGGTGGCTCCCCGGTGATCGGTCAACCCAACCAAACACCCCCGCCTCTGATGCAGGCGCTCTATACCGGTCCGAACGGAGACGCCTGGAAAGCCAGCAACATTCAGATTTACGGATGGGCAAATACCGGCTTCAACGTGAGCAGCTCGGATCACGGCAAGTTCGCGAACGCGCCGGCGGCTTACGCTCAGGTTCCCGACTCCATTCAGCTGGATCAGTTGACGCTCTACGTCGAGAAGGTGCCTGACACGATACAGACCGACCATTTCGATTGGGGGTTCCGCTTCACCAACATTTATGGGATGGATTACCGTTTCACTACTTCCAAGGGGATCTTCAGCAATCAACTGATCGGCGAGAACAACAAGTACGGGTACGATCCGGTGATGGCTTATATCGACCTGTACTTCCCGCATGTCGCCGACGGATTGAATATACGAATTGGACGCTACATCTCACTCCCGGATATCGAAGCGCAGTTAGCGCCCAATAACTACACTTACACGCACTCCCTCACCTACACCTACGATTGCTACACGCAGGATGGTGTGAATGCCACTTTCAAGTTCGGCGATCACTGGATGCTGCAGGGCGGGTTGTCAGCCGGATGCGACGCCGCGCCATGGACCTCGGATGCCAAGCTCACCGGAAACGTTTGCTTGAGCTACGCCTGGCGCACCGGGGCGGACGAGATTTACGGCTGCGCCAACTCCATTAATGACTCCAAGTACGCCTATAACAATCTGGCGGCCTATTATCTCACTTGGTATCACAAGATCAATGACAAGTGGCACACGGATACCGAGTCCTGGTATCAGTACATGCGCGATGTGCCGAGTGTATTCGGCTCTATACCGGCGGAGCAAGGCTCCAACGGCGCGTGGTGTAATCCCGGCGAGCAAAGTTGTTTTGCGCCAGAGTGGGCGATCGTGAATTACGTGGAGCGACAGTTAAGCAAGAAGGACTACCTCTCCGTTCGCAACGAATACTTCGACGACATAAAAGGTCAGCGAACTGGTTATAAAACCCGCTACTCCGAACACTTGATCGGCTGGGGTCACTGGATTGGAAGCACAATTCTTCTTCGACCTGAGATGAGCTTCATGCGGGCTTATGACTATCCGGCGTTCGACACGGGCACGAAGAAGAACCAGGTTTTGGTTGCCGGTGACATCATCTGGTTCTATTGAGGCAACGCTGGACCAATCCAAAGTCCTTATCGCATTCATCGAATAAATCGTCTTTATGACTTCTTAATCCATAGGTAGGCTTCCTTCACTGCGTGTAAGTGATTGAGTGGAAGCGCGATCGACTTCTTCGCTCTGCGCGTCGAGATGTTCGATCACCCCCGTCAAGGCCCTCGTCCTCATGTAGCCTTTATGCCTTTTTCACAGAGGCAGCCGCATACTCCCGAACAGACGCCCACTGAAGAGGGAAGAGGTGACATGAAAAGTAATGTGAATGGGATCGCGTTTGCCGTTCTTGTGGCAAGCGCGATGCTCTGCGGTTTGCCCCGGAGCGTGAGAGGGGAGGATCCGCCGGTTAGCGCCAATACAACCAGCACGAGTGACAAGGCGGATTCGGCAAACGTGGGCGACACCGCAAACACGGTCGACGATCCTCAACAAACCGATCTAGCGGCGGCCGGTTCAGGAGCGGACTCAGGCGCTGCAAACGCGGCGACCGCGGCTACGCAAAAGGGTTTCTGGGCGCGCTTCGCCCAGGCATATTATGACGACTGGCATCCCTCCGCTTCAAGCGAAACACCGAAATATCGAGGCTATCCAATGCCTGAGAGCAATCCCCCCTATCCATTTAGCGTGTGGCCGATCGGCGGGACTGTGTGGATTGGATACCCGAACGCAACTTCCTATCCACTAACCACGGCGCTCTACGGAAGTAAGCATGGGCAGTGGCTGAAGAAGGCAAATATTCAGATCTATGGCTGGGCCGAGGCGGGAATGAACTTGAGCACCAGCACCGAAGGCGTGGGCGGAAAATACGCGAACGCACCGGCGGCATACAACCAAATACCTAATTCGATCCAACTCGACCAACTGACGATGTACATCGAGCGCGTTCCGGACACCGTACAGACTGACCACTTCGATTGGGGGTTCCGGTTCACCGCACTCTATGGCCTCGATTACCGCTTCACCACAGCCGACGGCTACTTCAGCCAGCAGTTATTGCACGCCAAGCCGGACGGTACGCTCGGCAACCAGTATGGCGCCGATCCAGTGATGTTTTATCTTGATTTCTACTTCCCTCACGTGGCCGAGGGGATGATTCTTCGGGTGGGCCGTTACATTTCGCTTCCCGATATCGAGGCCCAGTTAGCGCCCAACAACTACACTTACACCCATTCGCTCACCTACACTTACGATTGCTACACGCAGACTGGCGCCAACGCGAGCATCAAATTCAGCAACTTCTTCACATTTCAGGCTGGGATATCGCCCGGATGCGATACAACAGCCTGGAAACCGAGCGCCCAGTGGACCGGCAACTTATGCGGCCAGTTCACGTTCCGGGACGGCCAGGATGATATCTACTTGTGCGCAAACTCCTTGAACTCTGGGAACTATGGGTATAACAATCTGGCGGCTTACTACGCTACCTGGTACCACAAGATCAACGACAAGTGGCATGCCGATTTCGAAAGTTGGTATCAATATGAAAGCCATACGCCGAACATCTTTAACCCCGCTGCGGCGTCTCTTCTGATAACAAATGCCGATGGCGCCTGGTGCAAGACGGCCGCCCAACTTACCTGCTACGCGCCGGAGTGGACCATTCTGAATTACACCAACCGGCAGTTGAAATCACACGATTTCATTAGCCTTCGCGACGAATTCTTCGACGACCTGCGAGGGCAGCGCACCGGGATCAAGGGCCGGTACATCGAGGATGGCATCTCCTGGAACCATTGGATCGGAAGCACGCTAGTTTTCCGCCCCGAGCTCCGATGGGAGCATAACTTCGACAACCTTGCTTACGACGGCGCCACCCGGCATAGCCAGTTCATGTTCGCCGCCGACGTGATCTGGTTTTACTAACCAGCCTTCGGCGAAGTAGTATCAGTTCAGGAGACTCTTCGAAATGACAAGGCTAAGAAGTGTTCGGGCTGCCAGAAGCACAGTTCTATCGACGGTCCTAGTCGCTGCAGGGATTCTTGGCGTGGGCGCGATGATTGGCACAACCATGCCGGCTCAGGAATCTAGCCAAAAACCAACTCCGAGTCCAAACGATAAGAAGGTCGCCGCTGGAGAACGCGAGGCCAAGAAGCTGTTGGTCCTCATGGACACGGACAAGAGCGGCAAAGTCTCCAGGCAGGAATTCATGGCCTTCATGGAGGCAGAATTCGAGAGGATGGACGTCAACAAGGACGGGGAACTCGACGTGAAAGAGCTAACCAACTCACGGGTGCAAGTGCGCACGCGCGGCCGATAACTTCCGCTAGCTGGAAGATCCATAAGGTTAGCCAAAAGATAACTTCCCCTTGTTGAATCTAAAGGATTTCCACACCACGTCTTTATGACTTCTTTATATCTTTTGGCCTACTCTAACTAACGAGTACCAAACCTGCAACGATAGCAGATGACCGATCGCCTGATCCCATCCTGTGGATGAGATCAGCGGTGCCGGATCCCGCGTACTCCACGTTTGCATTATTGGGCAGATCCTCCGTATGCCGCTGGCCTGCGAAGCGTGTTTCTGCAATGGGCGGCTAGGCGGGCAGGAACACAACTGAACATGTTGAACCTTCACACAATGACAGGGCGTTGGTGTACTTGGTCCATTTTGCTGGCCGGCTTGGCGGCTAACGCATGGTCGCAGCCGCACAGTTTCACTTGGCAGGAGGTTCGCGATCGGTTTCAGCAAAACAATCCGACTTTGCGGGCGGCGCAAATCGGCATCGATGAGTCCCACGCTCAGGAGATCACGGCTTACTTACGGCCGAATCCGGACCTGACTGGCACATTCGATCAGATGAACTTCTTTTCGACGCAGCCTCCGCCCAGCGGCGGCCCAAATGTTTACAGCCCGTTTGCCTATGCGCTTCCGTCGGCCTCCATCAGTTACCTGCATGAGCGGCAGCACAAACGCGAACTGAGGCAGCAAAGCGCACAGGAAGGAACGGCTATAACCGTTTCGCAGTATGCCGATCAGGAACGCAACTTGCTTTTCAACCTGCGCGCCGCATTTGTGCAGACGCTGCAGGAAAAGGCGATCCTGGACCTCACCCGCGAGAGTCTGGCCTTTTACAATCGGCTGCTGGATGTAAGCAATGAGCGGCTGAAGGCGGGCGATATCGCACGAGTGGATTACCAGCGGCTGGAGTTGCAACGCGTGCAGTTCGAGACGGACGTGCAGACGGCACTGGTGAATCTACGCACTTCTAAGATCCAGTTGCTGATGCTGCTCAACGATCGCACTCCGGTGGAGGAGTTCGACGTCACGGGAACCTTCGACTTCACCACCGATGTTCAACCGCTTCAAGAATTCCGCAATCTAGCGCTGCAGACCCGGCCCGACCTGAAAGCCGCCATGCAGTCGGTTGGCAAGGCACAGACGGATCACAAGCTGGCCGTGGCCAACGGCTCTACGGATCCGACTTTCGGCGCCGATTTTGCGCGCAATCCGCCAATTCCTGTTTACTTCGGAGTCAATGTTACGATTCCGCTGCGAATCTTCGACCGGAATCAAGGCGAGAAGCTGCGAACCGAGCAGGACATCGCTCGCAATGAACGGCTACGCGATGCCGCGACAGCCCAAGTATTCAGCGATGTCGATTCCGCTTACGCCACCATCGAAAGCAATCTTACTTTACTGCGCCCTTACAAGGAAGCTTACTTGAAGGACGCCACCGAGGTTCGTGACACAGTATCGTTCGCTTACACCAGAGGCGGAGCGTCACTGTTGGATTTTTTGCAGGCGCAACAAGACTATCGCAGCACGCAGCTCAATTACTTGAATCTGGTGGGTTCTTACTTGACTGCGGCTGCGCAGTTAAATCTGTCAGTGGGACAGGAGGTCATTCGATGAATCCCAAACGCGTTTTTCTTATCGCCGCGTGCTTGAGCTCGACTATCGTACTGGGCGTGAGCTTTGTACTCACAGGCTGCGGGGCGAAGGTGCAGGCCAATGCCAAGGCGGAGGCGCCCCCGGCCATGCAGGTAGAAGACGAAACAGACAGCAACGTCTTCAAAGTGGAACACGTGCAGCAGTTCCCGGTGGTGACGGCGGGTGAGCACGACACTGCGCCGGAGCTCAAGACCACGGGCTCGGTGAACGCCGACGTTTCGCGCAACATCCCAGTGATCTCGCTCGCTTCCGGTCGTATTGTCGAGATCGACGCGCGGCTGGGCGACGCGGTGACGAAAGGCCAGTTGCTGCTCAAGATCCAGAGTCAGGATATCGCGCAAGCCTTCTCGGATTACCGGCAAGCCGTGGCGGATGAAGAGCTGGCCAAGGCGCAATTGGACCGCGCCAAAATCCTGCTGGAGAAAGGCGCGATTGCCAAGAAAGACGAAGAAGTGGCCGAGGACGCCGAGGTGAAAGCCAAGGTGACCACCGAGACCGCGGTGGAACATCTCCGCGTCTTGGGTGCCGATATGGAACATCCCAGCTCCGTCATTGAGATCCATGCGCCGGTGTCCGGCGTGATTACCGATCAGCAGGTGACCGCCTCCGCGGGCGTGAAGACCCTCGACAACTCCCCGAATCTTTTCACCATTTCCGATCTGTCGAAAGTATGGATCATCTGCGACGTCTACGAAAACGATATGTCGTTCATACACGTTGACGAATACGCCGACATTCATCTGAACGCTTATCCGAACGTGATTCTGAAGGGGCGCATTCAAAACATCGCCCCTACCATGGATCCCAACATTCGCACCGCCAAGGTGCGGCTGGAAGTGGATAATCCGGGCTTGCTGCGCTTCGGGATGTTCGTCACCGCCACCTTCCACGGGATGCAGAAGGAAATGCACGCCACGGTTCCGGCCACTGCCATTCTGCACCTCCACGATCGTGACTGGGTTTACTCCCCGGTTGGGAACAATCAATTTCGCAGAATCGAGGTCGTGGGAGGAAACATGCTTCCCGGCGGCCTGCAGGAAATCGCCTCCGGAATTCAACCGGGACAGCAGGTGATCTCGAACGCCCTGGTTCTGCAAGCCACGGTGGAGCAATAACAAGCCGGACACAATGATTCGCAAGGTCGTAGATTTTTCACTCAATAATCGGTTCGTCGTTCTGGCCATCGCTATTTTGCTGCTGGCCTGGGGGGCGATTTCGTTCCATAACTTGCCGGTGGAAGCGTATCCGGATGTGGCGAACAACTACGTCGAGATCATCACGCAGTGGCCCGGCATATCGGCCGAGCAAATCGAGCAGCAGGTGACCATTCCGCTCGAAATAGCCATGAACGGGATTCCCGACGTCGTGAATCTGCGCTCGTTCTCACTGTTCGGGCTTTCCGATTTGAAGCTGGTGTTTGAAGACGGATCCGAGAACGCCTGGAACCGGGAACGGGTGCTGGAGCGGCTGGCCCAGGTCACATTGCCGCCCGGAGTCAATCCGCAGATGGGGACCGACTGGAGTCCCGTGGGGCAGATCTATTTCTACACGCTGCGCAGCACCAATCCGAAATATGACGTCATGGAGTTGAAGTCACTCGAGGATTGGGTGATCGAAAAGAACTTCAAATCGGTCCCCAACGTGGTGGACGTCGCCAGCTTCGGCGGTCCCACCCGTGAGTATCAAGTGCGCATCGATCCGGAGAAGCTCATCTCCTACGGACTGAGCATCGGACAGGTGGAACAGCAACTGACGAACAACAATGCCAACGCAGGCGGCAGCTTCATCGAAGCCGGCTTGCAGCAGGTGAATGTGCGTGAAGTTGGCATGGTGAACACAGTGCGCGACATCGCCGACACGGTTATCAAAACGCAAAGCGGGACGCCGCTGCACATCAGTGACATTGCCACCGTGGCACAGGGCCCCAAGATACGTCTGGGCCAATTTGGGCGTGCCATTCGCCGCGACAACGGAAAGATCATTAACAACGATGACGTGGTTTCAGGGATCGTTCTGCTGCGCAAAGGCGCGGATTCCGATGACGTACTCAAGGGAATTCACGCCAAGGTGGACGAACTCAATAACGTCATTCTTCCCGCCGGAGTGAAGGTGGTCCCGTTCATCGATCGCAGCGAACTGGTGGAGTTCACCACTCACACGGTGCTGCATAACCTGACCGAGGGCATCATCCTGGTGGTCATCATTCTATTTCTGTTCCTCGGCAACACGCGCGCCGCGCTCATCGTGGCTGTCACCATCCCGTTTTCGCTGCTGTTCGCGTCCATCTGCCTCAGCCTCCGGCATATTCCGGCCAATCTGTTGTCATTGGGCGCGCTCGATTTCGGAATGGTGGTGGACGGCGCGGTAGTGATGATCGAAAACATTGTGCGGCACCTGCACACGCACCCCACCAGCGATGGCGAGCACGTGTCTGTCGCCGACCGGATTCGCATAGCAGCACACGAAGTGCAGCGGCCGGTATTTTACGCCATCACCATCATCATCACGGCTTATATCCCAATCTTCACGCTGCAGCGCGTGGAGGGGCGGCTCTTCAAACCGATGGCTTGGACGGTGGCGTTTGCGCTGCTGGGCGCGCTACTGTTTTCGATCATCGTATCGCCAGTTTTGGCGGCTTTCTTGTTCCGGCGCGGGGCCAAGGAGTGGGAGAACCCGGTAATGCGATTCCTGACGGTGCGCTATCGCGCGGCCGTGCGCTGGTCCATTCGCGAGCGTTTGGTCCCTGTTTCCGTTGGAGTTCTGGCGCTGGGAGCAATGGTCTACCTCGCCACCAGCGGCATCATCGGGTCCGAGTTCCTTCCGCACCTGGACGAAGGCGCATTGTGGGTGCGCGGCACGTTCGCACCTAGCACGGGACAGACCGAGGGAGTTCGTGTCGCAAATCTCGCGCGCCTGGCGCTGGCGTCGTTTCCGGAAGCCACCATCGTCACCAGCCAGGTAGGCCGCCCCGACGATGGCACCGACACCACTGGTTTCTTCAACACAGAATTCTGCGTGGACCTGAAGCCGAAAGAACAGTGGCGTCCGGTATTTCACCAGGACAAAGAAGAACTCATCGCCGCCATGAACCGGGAAGTGGAGAAAATCCCGGGAGCGATTTGGAATTTCTCGCAGCCCATCGCCGACAACATGGAAGAGGCTGTAAGCGGCGTCAAGGGACAGCTTGCAACCAAGATTTATGGCGATGATCTGAGAACGCTGGAGGACAAAGCGGACGAGACGGTAAAGGTGATGCGCACCGTTACCGGCATTGAGGATTTGGGGGTTTTCCGTTTGCTGGGCCAGCCCAACTTGAACGTCGAAGTGGATCGTCAGCAAGCGGCGCGGTTTCAAATCAACGTGGCCGATATCCAGGACGCCGTCCAGACTGCGGTGGGAGGCAATGCACTAACGCAAGTCTTGCAGGGTGAGCAGCGCTACGATCTGGTGGCGCGCTATCTGCAGCCTTACCGGGACACGCGTGAGGCCATCACCAACATTCGCTTGCTCTCGCCGTCGGGCGAACGCGTCTCGCTGGCACAGCTTAGCAAGATACAAATGAGGGACGGCGGCTCGGAGATCTATCGTGAGGGCAACCAGCGCTATGTCGCGGTGAAGTACAGCGTGCGAGGACGCGATCTTGGAAGCACGGTGGAGGAAGCTATCGGCAAAGTTGGAAAACAAGTCCAGTTGCCGCGTGGTTACAAAATCAAGTGGGAAGGCGAGTACGAAAGCGAGAAGCGTGCCGCCGCCCGCCTGGCCATTATCGTGCCGCTCACGGTGCTGATTATTTTCGTCATCCTGTACACGATGTTCAAATCCATGAAGTGGGCCTCCCTCATCATCGTCAACGTTATGATGACGCCCCTGGGCGGGATGGCGGCCCTACTGTTGACCCATACGCATTTCAGCGTGTCTTCGGGAATCGGGTTCCTGGCCCTGTTCGGCGTCTCGGTGCAAACCGGCGTGATCATGCTGGAATACATCAACCAGAGACGCGCGCGCGGGCATTCCATTGAAGAATCCGCGGTGGAGGGCGCGGTGCTTCGGCTTCGGCCCATTATGGTAACCAGCCTGGTAGCCACCCTGGGATTGCTGCCCGCTGCCTTATCGCATGCCATTGGATCGGATTCTCAACGGCCATTTGCCATCGTGATCGTCGGCGGCCTGATTTCGGGATTGCTGCTTAGCGTCTTCCTCCTTCCCACCCTATACGCCTGGGTGGCGCGCGAAGGTGACGTGCTTCCAGCCCCGGAGACTAATTTGGGAGAAGCTCACTGAGGCACGGTGTTGACGTGCTGATTCGGCCATTGGTGTCGCTATGATATTGGGACAAATCGGATCGATGACAAAGGAAGAGGTTCGCGCGCGGATTCAGGAACTCGCCATTGTGCCGGCGGTCCGCGCCTCGAACGCTGAGGACGCTCTGTTCGCCGCCGAGGCAGTCTCGCGGGGCGGCTTACCCATCGTGGAACTGACCATGACCGTTCCCAAGGCCGCGGAGCTGATTGTAAAGCTGGTGAAAGAGCATCCCCACATGGTGGTGGGCGCAGGCACGGTGTTGAACGTGGAAACGGCGCGCGCCTGCTTGGCCGCTGGAGCGAATTTCATTACTAGTCCGGGGCTGGATCTGGAAGTCGTCGAGTTCGCCGTCAAGGCCGGCATTGTCGTAATACCCGGCGTTCTAACGCCCAGCGAAATCATAACAGCGGTGAAGGCCGGCGCCGATTTCGTCAAAATCTTTCCCTGCTCCCAAGTGGGTGGCGTGGATTACCTTCGCGCCTTGAAGGCTCCGTTCCCGAAGGTTTCATTCATCGCATCCGGAGGCGTCAACCAGCAAACCGCGGGACAATACCTGGCGGCCGGAGCCACTGCGGTCGGTATTGGCGCGGATCTGATCCCACCACGCGCCATCACCATTCGCGAGGCAGATTGGATTGAAGAGCTGGCGCGAAGATACGTGCACACCGTGAAATACCTCCGCGAGGAAACGGGTCGGGGCGTGCGATAGGCGACGGCGGGCCCTGGCCGAATGCCTGGAGCTGAGTGAACGAAGAAAAGCCATGGTTGCTTCCAGCATGGCCTCACGTCGTCTGTATTTGGTGCGGTCGAGAGGACTTGAACCTCCACGAGATTGCTCCCGCTAGCACCTCAAGCTAGTGCGTCTGCCAATTCCGCCACGACCGCATTCGTGAAAAGCTGAACCTAGTTTACTTCTTGTTGGGCTGCGCCGGCACCTGGACGGGGGGAATCGTCACCGGAGTGCTGCTCAGCGGCGCCACCGGAGCCGGAGGTGCAGTGGTCTTCGCCGGAGCCGACTTCGCGGGAGCTTTCTGACGTTCCAAAACGCTGCCCGAGGAGGCAGCTCCACGCGTCGCCAGAATCGCCAGCGTGAGCGATGTAATCATGAACACCGCGGCCGCCGCCGTGGTAGCTCTCGAAAGCAGCGTTCCCGATCCGCGGGGCCCGAATGCCGTCTGCGAGCCCATGCCCCCGAAGGCGCCCGCCAGATCCGCTGCCTTGCCGCTCTGCAGCAACACAACAACGATCAAGAACAAGGAAACAAGAATGTGAATCAGGGTAATAACAATGGTCATGCAAATCCTTACAAACGGTTTGGTGTTCTGGATGTTGTTTTGAAACCGGCTGCGATCGCCTTCAGTATAAACTAAACAGAGTGACATTTGCAGCAGTAAGGACCATGCTTCTCAGGGGCGGCCCATTCCTTGCACTTTCCGCCGCTTTGGCTGGTCCGCCCGTTCCAGCCACCCCCTCCGAAACTCTCCAAACGCTTTTGTCGGGAACCTATGCTCATTCCACGGGCTTCCACGCACGCGCCGCCATTTTGAACTGGAACATCGATCGCGGCAAGCATCTGGACGACATTAAGGATCAGATCCGCCATAACGAACCCGATCTGTGTATTTTTCAAGAGGTGGATCTGGGAGCTCGGCGCACTCACGCCGAGGATGTCACCAAAGAGCTAGCGGAAGCCTTCGGCATGAACTACGTATTCGCGCCTGAGTTTCAGGAACTGGGGCAAGGCACGGCGGAAGACCCGGCATATCACGGCCAAGCGCTGCTCACCACACTCGGGGTACGGTCCTCGCGCCTGATCCGCTTCCAACATCAATCGGGATTCTGGAAGCCGCGTCGCTTCCTCATCTCCAGTGTGCCTCTGCTCCAAAGGCGCGAAGGCGGCCGCGTCGCGCTGGTCGCCGAGCTCGATAACGGCGGCAAGCCGCTGGTGGTTTACGATCTCCACCTGGAGAGCAAAGGCACGGAACAGTTGCGCCTGGAGCAATTGAATGAGGTGCTCGATGACGCGCAGCGCTATCCGGCGGAGACTCCGGTCATTGTAGCCGGCGATTTCAATACCTTGAGCTTTCACTCGCGCCTGATCCCCCGGCTGCGCGAGGTCGGCTTCCGCAACGCACTGGGCGACCGGCGCATCCGGACGCATGTCATTGTCGGCGCGCTGGACTGGGTCTTCGTGCGCGGGTCCATCGAGTGCGAAAACGGCCAGGTCCTTCACGTGCCTGGATCCGACCATTTTCCCATCACTGTCCACGTTCGTTTATGACCGGACCTCGCCGGTTGTAATATGATGTCCCCGATGATGCGGTTCCCATTCTTGTTTCTTTTGGCATCCGGCGCGCTCTTCGCGCAACACAGCTATACCGCCGCCGACATCGAAGACGGCGGGCGTCTTTACCGCGTCCATTGCGTTAACTGTCACGGCCCCGATGGCAACGCGCTCCCCAACGCCGATCTCAGCAAGGGAAAGTTCCGTCATGCGCCCAATGACACCGAAAACGAACTGGTCACGATTATTGAGAAAGGCATCCCCGGCACGGCCATGCCGCCCAATGAATCGATCAACGATTTCCAAGGAGCCACCATCGTCGCCTACTTGCGCTCTTTCGCTGACAACCCTTCGCATCGCTCGGGCTTGGTGGGCGATTCTGCGCGCGGCAAGGAACTGTTCGATCACAAAGGCGGATGCCTGGCCTGCCATCGCGTAAATAGCGAGGGCTCGCGGCTGGGACCCAACCTAACGGTCATCGGCGCGAATCGCCGCACCGTGGAGCTGGAGCATTCGCTCATCGACCCGAACACCGAAGCCGCCCCGCAGAATCGTTCGGTCCGCGTGGTAACCAAAGACGGAACTACGGTTACCGGACGCTTGCTCAACATCGATACCTTCACCATCCAGCTTCTGGATTCAAGCGAGAATCTCCGCTCATTCTCAAGGTCGGAGTTGCGAGAATCCACGGTGCTCGACAAGTCGGCGATGCCCTCCTATAAAGACAAGCTTTCGCCGCAAGAGGTCGCCGACGTGGTCAGCTATTTAGCGTCGTTAAGGGGAATCGACAAGCAGTAACGTCTACTTGCCCTTGTCCGTGTAGTGCTCCAGATCGGTGTTTCCTTCGCGACAGGCGAACTCCATCTGTTCATGATGCGGATCGGGATTACGCCAGATCTGCAACCCGACCGTCCACTTCCGGGTGTAGACTTTCGGATCTTCAATCGTCGCCTGATAGTTGATCGTGTCCGAATCGACCGGCGTGAATCGCTCCACCACGTGCTCGGCGTCGCTATGAAAATCACCTTTAGAATCGAACCATGTCTTGTCGCTGAGATTCGTAGTGTCGATCACCAGCGTATCGCCGTCCCAGTGCCCCACCGCATCGCCCTGTGTCAGCTTGATGTTCGCGGCAAGGTGCGGACGCCCATCCATCGCGATGATCCGATTCCCATGCATGAACTCCCACAACATCACCACGTATCCGCGCGGCTGCAGGATCTGAAATCCGAATTGCGTCCATATCTCGTGCGGCACGCCCGATTGCGAACAATGCGCCTCGGGCTCATCGTACATGTGGTGAAGCTCCAGGTCTTGTTGCTTCGCGCGAGCCCAGCTTTGATAGGGGATCTTTCCATCGGGCGGATCGATCACGATGCTCGGCCCGCCGAATGAGCCAAAAACGGCCGGGTGCTCCTCCACTCCATACGGCGCACCATTGGCCTGCGTGACCCAGTAACCCTCGAGATTCGGTTTGCCATCCGGCATGCGCAGCACAGGGCCGGGCTTGGTGGGGCCCCGCTGTCCGGTACCGAAAAGATTCTGGCCTGATGCGCAGCGGCAGAACATTGCAGCCGCCAGCGCGGATAGCAGTACAAACCTCATTGCGTGCCCTTCCCTGCCCCATCGCACTCGTATTCCATCAGGCGCGCATTCTTCTCGGTGTTCAATTCCAGCGGCACGTGAATGGTCCACGCGTGTGTGAATACTTTCGGATCGTCGATGGTGGCCTCATAAGTAATCGTTCGCGGTCCCGTGCGCGTATAGCGTTCCACCACGTGCAGCGCGTCGCTGTGATAGTCGCCCGCCGCGTCCAGCCAGGTTTGATCGTTGAAATCCGCCACGTCCACCACCAGCGTGGAGCCCTCCCAGTGGCCTCGTGAATCGCCCATCCAAAAATCGATTCCGTCCAGGTGCTGGCTGACATCCAGGGAAATGGTGCGATACGCGTGCGCGTACTGATAGACAATAGCGACAAATTTGCCTGATTGAAAAATCTGAAAAGGCATGGGGAGCAGGTTGATGCGCGGCACGCCGGGCAAGAAGCATTTCTTGACGGTATCGGCAGTCTCGCGCTTCTCGAAGTTCTCTTTCCGCTTCGCCAGCGCGTCCGCCCGATAAGGAATTTTCCCACCGGCCGGCTCTACGACGAACTTCTCCAGGTCCAGGTACGCTGCGCCCTTGGCCTGCCAGATCCCTTGCAGATCGGTCTTCGCGTCCGTTTGAGCGATGCCTGTGAGCGGCAGGGCAAGGAACGCCGCCGCGGCTAGGAAACGTTTCATCAGGAATTCTTAAGCTCCACGCTGATCAGATGTATCTCGGATGCCGATACGTTTTCCACCGAGTGCGGCGGAAGACACTCGATCCAAGTTCCCGCCGACGCTGTCAGCATCCCCGGCACGCTGCGGCTGTCGAACAGGACCTTGCCTTCACCGTCGCGGCGGACGAAATCGCCGGCTGCAATCGTGTAGTAAATCGCTGGCCAGCGATGCGTATGTACCGGCACAATGTCGCCCGGAGGAATTCGCGTGTCCAGCACGCGTACGCGATCGTTTTCGAGCACCAGCCGGTGATATTGTGGCGCGGCGATCACTGCGTCCAACGAATCCGGCCACGGCCAAGCCGCTGCGGCTGCCATCCTTATTTCACCTTGACGTCGGCGGCGCCGCCTTTGTCTTTGGTGTAATGCTTCACGTCCTGATTGCCTTCGATGCAGCCAAACTCCATCTGCTCGTACTTGGAATCGCTCGACTTATCCAGCTCCATCTCCATCTTGAACGGCTTGGTCAGGACTTTCGGATCTTCCACGGTCGCTTCGTACTTAATAGTGTTGGTGTCCACGGGAGTGAAGCGCTCCACAACGTGCTCGGCATCGCTATGGAAATTGCCTACGGTGTCGTACCACGTGCGATCGTTCAGGTTTGTCGTATCCACCACCAGGGTGTCGCCCTCCCAGTGCCCCACCGAATCACCTTGGAACAATTTGATGTTAGCGGGGATATGCGGCCGTCCATCGGTGGGAATGATGCGATAGGCGTGCATAAACTCCCAGGTCAGAACCACATAATTCGCCGGCTGGAAAATCTGAAATCCAAACTGCACGTACATCTGTTTCGGCACGCCTGACTCGTAGCAGTGCAATTCCGGCTCTTCAGCCAGGTCGTGCTCAAATAAGTCCTGGGCCTTGGCCTTGGCCGCCGGCTGATACGGAATGAATCCGTCGGCGGGATCCACGATCGCGCCTTTGCCGGGACCGAAGAAAGGCCGACGACCGGTGGGATGATTCTGCAACTCGAACACCGCGCCGCCATTATTCGCCGCGTTCCAAAAACCTTGCATGTCGGGATGACCGTCGGCAAGATGCTGTACCGGTCCGCCCGGCTTGTGCGGCGGTCCACCGAAGAAGGCCGGAACCCCACCATTGCCAGCGGCAGGTGGTCCGCCGGGTCCGCCCGGTCCAGCACCTTGCGGCGGCGCAGGAGGCTGAGCGAACGACGGCGCGGTCGCTACTGCAGACAGCACCAGGGCGAACACGAAACTAGCAAAACGGTTGAGCCTCATTTGCTACCACCCTTAGCTTCATCGGCATAAGCCTGGCACTCATATTCCAAAACGCGGAAATTCGGCTCCGTGTGCCGATACAGCAGAATGCTGATTTTCCAGGGCTGCGTAAACACTTCCGGATCTTCGATGGTGGCTTCATATTGCAGTGTTTCGGGCCCGGTGCGTGTATAGCGTTCCACCACGTGCAGCTTATCGCTGTGATAATCGCCGGAAGCGTCAAACCAGGTCTGGTCGTTGAAGTCGCTTACATCCACCACCAGTGAATCACCGTCCCAATGGCCCCGCGAGTCGCCATTCCACCAATCCAGACCCTCCAGGTGCTGGGTGCCGTTGGTGAAAATCGTACGATAGTTGTGAATATATTCGTAGGCGATCAGCGTGTATTTTGGAGTTTCGAAGATCTGAAAAGGATAATCCATGTACGTAATGCGCGGAACACCCGGCATATAGCACTTATTCAAGGTATCGGCCATGTCCCGATTCTTGAAATTCTCTCGCCGCTTGGCCAGCGCTTCCGGCTTGTAGGGAATGTTGCCATCCGCCGGTTGCACCACAATGCTTCTCCCGGGCGGAATCCCCAGCGCGCCCGCATGATCCTGCACGTCAAACGCGGCGGTGGTATCGCGGACCTGCCAAATGCCTTGCAGATCCGGCAGCCCGTCGGGAGTGCGCGGAACCTTATACGCCGCTCGCGCCATGGAGTTTTGGGCTTGCACCGGCTGCGCTGCTCCCCAGGACAGCGCTAGCAACGCGGCTCCAGCCACCATCGAATCTACGAACGAAATGCTCATCAACGCTCCTGTCGCTGGGACGAACCTTGCTATTTGCCGTCGTCTTTGGGCGGCGCTGGAGCGCTGGGGGGTAGCGCGTCCGCATTACCCGCAAACATGCGGCGTCCATCGGCCGTCTTCACCGACCGCGTCCACATACTGGAGGTTCCATCCTTGGCCTGAAAACCTTCAATCTCGATCTCTTGGCCAGGTTTCAGCGAATCCTTGCGCCAGCCCTGCCGATACAAGCTATTGGGCGGCAACGCTTCGCACGACCACGTTGTCACTTTGCCGTCGGCGTCCGTGACATCAATAAGAATTTGAGAGTGCGGATTCACCCAGTCCATTCTTACGAACTTGCCCTTGAGCGTCAGCGGCTTGCTCACGTCGAACTCGGCTGCAAACGAATGGTGCGCCAGGACGGGCAGCGCCGCCAGCAAGAACCCAAAAGCGGCACCCACAACCACGGACTTCACCTTCATGTCGAAACCTCCAAATATATTCTGTCAAAACACGATTGCGAGCGCTTGGGCGTCAACTGCGATCGTAAAACGGCGGTGGCTCAATGCCCAGCGCACGCAAGTAAACATATCCCTGCCCGCGATGATGGATCTCGTTGTCGATTACGTAGAGGATCAGGTCGTGCAGCACGCCCGTATACTGGCCGAAGGCGGTCAGCGTCTCGTGAAACCGCGGCGCGGGAATCTGCGCCCACAACGTGTCGATCTGTTGCGTACTTTCGTCCCAGAGTCGCAATATTTCCTGTTTCGGCCGCGGATCGCGATTTCCCGGTGTGGCCCACTCGCCTGAAACGGCCCCTCGTAGCATCGGCGTCGCCATGGTAATCATTTCCAGCGCAAGCACTCCGAACGGGCGCATGCCGCCCACCGAAAAGCTGAAGAGTTTGTCGTCCGGAAACGCATAGATAACGCGCCTCGTCAATCGGCGATGGCCCTGCCAGTGCGCGAGCAGCGCGTCCGGCGTGATAAACGGTACAGGTATTGTGGCCATATCAAACCAGCTCCACCAGCACCGAACGATTGAACGGCCGCAGTTCACTCAATGCGCCCCGCCGCACGATCCCGGGCCAGGTCGGATTCACGATTAACGAACGCCCTATCGCAACCAGATCGAATTCGTCTCGGCCCAAGCGCTCCAGTAAATTGTCGATGCCCGTCACACCCGCGGTGTTGGTGGTGCCGAACGACGTCATCAGATCTTCGTTCAACGTGACCGATCCCACCGTAATAACCGGCTTGCCCGTCAGCTTCTTGGTCCATCCGGCGAGATTCAGATCGCTGCCCGCAAACTCCGGCTCCCAAAACCGTCGCGTCGAGCAATGAAACGCATCCACGCCTGCATCTACCAACGGCCGAAGAAATCGTTCCAATTCCTCCGGGTTGCGGGCCAGCTTCGCTTCGAAATCTTGCAATTTCCATTGCGACCATCGAAGAACCACGGGGAACTCAGCACCCACACGACGCCTCACTTCGCCGACGATCTCCGCCGCGAAGCGCGTGCGCGACACCAGATCGCCGCCGTATTTGTCGCTGCGCTGGTTCGTCGCATCCCAGAAAAACTGGTCGATCAAATATCCATGCGCGCCATGCAACTCCACGCCGTCGAAGCCCAAATCTTTCGCGTCGCTCGCTCCCTTTGCAAAAGCTTCGATCACCGCGTCGATGTCGGCCTGCGTCATCGGTTCGCCGGTTCGCTCGCCTGGTTTTGAAAAACCCGAAGGACCAATCGGCCGGATCCCCTCGCGCGGTTGCAGACCCGGTGAAACCACCATGCCGACGTGCCAAAGCTGCGGAAAGATGAGACCGCCCGCTTGGTGTACCTCTTCGGCGACGCGACGCCAGCCTGCCAGCGCCAGCTCGCCATAAAAGTGTGGGACCTTCGGATCGAACCCTGCCGCCGGATGATCGACGAAAGTGCCTTCCGTGATGATGAGCCCCACTTCGCCCTCCGCTCGCCGCCGATAGTACGCCGCCACCTCCGCACCCGGCACGCCTTCGGGCGAATGGGAGCGCGTCATCGGCGCCATCACGATTCGATTCGCGAGTTTCAGCCCTTTGAGTTGGAACGACCGGAATAGTTTCTCGGTGGAACGATTCAAAACAGGAGCCCGATCACCCAACGGGTCTGGCGAGATATCCGGCGGCACGACTGCGCTCATGAAACCAGTGTACGCTGCCGCTACGTTTTCTCGTCCTCCCAAGGCTTGCCGGGACGCCGCATGATTTGTTCCAGGCTCGCGGGTTTGGGCCGCCACTCCGTGCCGAAATGCTGGTCGACATCCTCGCGGTAGCTCATGCGCGGTCCAGGATAGCCCACCAGTTGCCATCCGATCAGCCCCACGTTCCCGCCATGCATGGGGTCTGAAAACATGCCCTCGATGGTGTGCGTCCGCAGCAATTGGAAGAAATGCGTCTTCTCCATCGACTGCAGTTTCTGGATCTGCTCCGCTACGGGAAGTTCGTCAAAGTTCGCGCCCAGCTTCGCGATGCCCGCTCGATACGTCTCGCCGGGATTTTCTTTGGCCTGATAGCCGTGTTCTGGAACAGATTCGACAAATGGTCCCTTGGTGTAGCGATATTTGTCGGCGCCGTAAGGACCGGCCAGTTGCCGATCGATATAAATCACCACTCCGGCTTCCTTCGCACCTGGCCCCGTGGCGTCACTCGGAAAAATTCGCTCGCAGGCTGCGGCGATGACGCGCGCCTCCCGGGCGTTGAAGAAACGCAGAGGGACCTTCACGTTCCCGTCCTGCGCTTGCAAGCGGAATGGTTCGCGCGCCAATGTGTACAACAGCGTGCCGCCCAGCGCACTGGCTGGAATGGTGAGAAACTCGCGCCGTCTCATGCCAACCTCCCCGGATGCTTCAGATATTTGTCGATCATGGCATCCGCCGCCCAGTAAGTCACGGCCAGCACGGTGAGCGTTGGGTTGCCTGACGCAGTTTGAGGAAACGACGATGCGCCAATCACCCACAGATTCGGCACGTCCCAGTGCTGTAGATAACGATTCACCACGCTCGTTTCGGGTGATGTGCCCATCGTGACGCCCCCCTGAATATGCGTGCTCTGATAGTTGATGACGTTGTATCGGGCTCGCGACGGCCGCCTGGAATCTATCTTCGCGCCCATGGCCGGTGCGATCTTCGCCGCAAGATCGTAGGCAAAATCGCGCTGCTTGTGTTCGTGTTCCGTCCAATCCAGGGTAAAGCGCAGCAAGGAATCGCCGAACTTATCGGTGTATGTGGGATCCAGATCGATATAGTTTTGGCGATACGACATGTGCTCGCCGTACATGTTGAGTTGCGCCACACGGTCGTGCCATTGGAGCGAAGCGGCCTTCCATTCCGCCCCCCAATTGGATTTCGACGCTTCCGGCGGGATGGCGCCAAACGCACCGATCGGCAAATCGCCGTTGCCGTTCAAACTCAGCATTCCATACCGCAGCAGCCCATCCGGGCCAGTGAGGCCGTTGTCCCCGTCAAAGTCGGAAATGCGGCTTCCGAGCGATCCCGCGCCCATGAATAAGTTCATCGGCTTGTCGAAGAAGATGCGGATTCCTCCCTCTACCTGATGGGTCAGGTGGCGGCCGAGTGTTCCCTTTCCCGTTGCAGGATCGTAAGGCGTGCCAATCTTGGAAAGATACAAAAGCCGGTTGTTGTTCAACGTGAAGGAAGCGAGAATCACGGTTTCCGCGGGCTGAAAAAATTCTTCGCCATTCGCGTCGGTGAACTGGACCCCCGTAGCGCGCCCGTTCTCATGCACGATGCGGCGCACCCAGCTTCCGGTTCGCAGTTGGAAGCTCTTATGTTTGTGAAGCACCGGCATCAGGGTGTTGGTGGGCTGCGCCTTTGCTCCAATCATGCAGCCGAAGCGGGAGCAGTAGCCGCAATAGGCGCAGGCGACCCGGGAGACGCCGTCGGGATTGGTGTAGTTTTCGCTGAGGTTGGCGGCGGGAGTGGGATAAGGATGATAGCCCAGCTTGCGCGTGGCTTCCTCGAACAGGTGCGACGCATAGGAATGCTTCAACGGCGGCGTGGGGTACTCGTGCATACGCGGCGACTCGAAAATGTTTCCGCCATCGATCAGCTTGCCGCGCAGATTGCCGGCCTTGCCGCTGACGCCCATCATCCGCTCGGCGTTCCAATAGTGCGGCTCCAGTTCATCGTACGTCACGCCCCAGTCCCGCACCGCCAAATCGGCGGGCAGCCGCGCGGCCCCGTGCTTCTCGGTCAGATGGCTTCGCAGGGTGAAAACATCAGGAAGAAAGCGGAAGCACATGCCGGTCCAATGCTCGCCCGCGCCGCCCACCCCGGTTCCCGGATGGAACGAGCCGTACTGCCGGACGGGGACAGCCGAATCGCGCGGCGAATGCCGGTGCGTGACGGTCTCTTCGGCGATGTTTTGCATCATGCGAAGCCGGATGTTGTAGTCGAGCTCGTCCATGTCCATGGCGTAGTCGGCAAGACCTCGCGGTGCGCCGCGTTCCAGCGCCAGCACGTTCAGCGAGGTGCGGCTGACGAGCTCCTTCGCCATGGCAAGGCCGGTCCAGCCGCCGCCGATGATAACGACATCTACAGGTTTGAGGTTGGTCATGATTGTGTACTAGCGCCGGGCGTCTACGCCTAGCTATTGAGGCTAGTGCGATTCCATCGGCGCGTCAAGCTGCTGGTGTTACTGGGATTTGACCGGCTCCAGACCTGTGTCGGCAATGGCGCGAGCGTTCGCCGGAGATACAAAGAACTTGATGAGCGCTCGGGCCGCGTCCGGATTCTTTGCGGCTGCTGCTACGCCAGCGGAAAACACCGTGATTTTCTGAGCTCCCGGCGGCAACGGCCCAACGTAATCGATGCCAGATACGGGAAGCAGCTCGCTGATCTGCTGGAAACCGATCTCGGCTTCTCCGCGCGCGACTACCGCGCCCACCGGCTCATTTGCAATCCTTTTGCACTTATCTTTGATTTGATCCGCGATTCCGAGATGCTGAAACAGATCATGTGAAAGATACACGCCACTGGCGGAGGCCGAATATGCGATTGATTTCGCCTGCAGCAAGGTTTGTTTCAGCGCATCCATCGAACTGATGTCCGGCTTCGCCACTCCTTTTCGCACTGCCATGCCGATGCTGGATCGCACCAGGTCGACGCGGCTACCTCGCACAACCTTGCCTTTCTCGATCAGCTCATCCAGCGCGGGAGCGGCCAGGATCACAACATCCACGGGCTCGCCGCGATCGAGCCGGCTTGGAATAGAATCCGGTGCGTTTCCCATCGATGCGCCGAATGCCGTCGCAACCTTAATATGATGGGTACGTTCGAACTCCGGAGTGAGACGAAGATAGGCTGCGGTGAATGCGCCGGAAGTCATGACTTTGATTTCTTCGGCGGCTGCAGCGCCGGCAAAGAGCAGTACGCCGGCTAGAAAAGAAACCAATCTTCTGGAAACCAGAGACATCCCTCAGAGTATAGTGGACCATTGGGGAGGCTGCCTTGAAACCCTTTCTCTTCGTTCTTGCGCTTGCCGGATTCGTGCTCCTGCCTTTGAGCGCCCAGCCCACAGCGGAAGCGAACAACATGGTCCTGGTCGGCCACAACGATCTCAATGGCAATGGCGACGGAGGCGAAGGACTTGTTATCCAGCAATGGCCCGACGGCCGCCGCGTCCTTTATCTCGCTCATGAAGGGCAAAAGACCTGCGTCAGCATCGTGGATGTTACCCATCCCGAAAATCCCGTTTTAATCAACCAGCTCCCATCGCCTGCGCCGGGCATCACGCGCTGCAACTCGCTCGGGCTCTCCGGCAATGTGCTGGTGATCGCCAATCAAGCGCTGAAGAAAGGCCAAAAGACGGCGGGCCTCTGGGTGTTGGACGTATCCAACTTCGCACGCATTCAGAACGCGAAGCGCCTGGAGGATCTCGAATTCTCCTTCTTCGATACGTCGGGACCAAATTCGCGGGGCATCCACTGCGTATGGTTTGTCGACGGCGAGTTTGCGCACTTGACCACGGGCGCGGCCGACTTTGATCCCACCAATCCGAACGACGATCAGTTCTACATGATTTTGGACCTGCGCGATCCGCGGCAGCCGCGCGAAGTGGGCCGCTGGTGGTACCCGGGAACGCGCAAAGGCGACACCTGTCTTCCCGATTGTCTGCCGAAGCGCCATCCGAAGTTCGACGACGGCTACCGGCCCCATCAAACTGAAGTGTGGCCGGATCATCCGGACCGCGCGTACGTCGCCTATATCGACGGAGGCGCTTTTATCCTGGATATTTCGGGACTGGCCGACGTGAAGGCAGGCCGCGCGAAAACCTTTACGCCGAAGGTGGTCGGTCATACTCAGTTCTCTCCGCCGTACCCGGCGTGGACGCACACCTTTCAACCGATCTTCAGCCGCGGCATGGCCATTGCATCGGACGAGGACACGCAGGATAACTGCAAGGACGCGCCGAAGCTGGTGTGGCTGCTCGACATTCGCGCCGAAACGAATCCAATGGTCATCGGCACTGCGCCGCTCCATTCTAATGATGGCGATCTTTGCACGCGGGGCGGACGGTTTGGCGCGCACAACCTGCACCCGAACTTTCCCAGCTCCACTTCCGCCAATCTCAAGAACACGACGGTGGCCAGTTGGTTTAATGGCGGCGTGCGCATTTTCCACATCGTGGATGGGCCCAAGGGCGTTCCGAACGCGCCTCCGCATCTGGAAGAGATCGGTTACTATATTCCGGCCGCGCCTGCGAGGAACCCGACGCCCACCAGCCAAATGAACCACGCCATCGTGGATGAGCACGGGCTGATCTACGCGAATGACCGTTTCACCGGTGGGCTCTACATTCTTCGGTACACCGGCGCGGTGCCGTTAGACTAACCCATCACTGCTCAGCCTTCTGCATTTCGCAAAGAGGCAGCCTGAAGTTCGTATTCCACCTGCTCTTGCGCGAGATCCCTGGTCGAAAAATCACCCGCGCTCTCAATCGGGACAGGATCATCGTCAAACGTCAGTTTGAACGACCAAGTGCCGTCTTCGTGTTGCGTGTACTCCACGTCGCCGGATACGGTCCCATTGCTGATCTTCATGGTGTCGATAGTAGCAATCCATAATGGGAATGGATGAAGCTGCCTTGGCCGCGCTTGCTGCTCATCGCCGGAGCGTTGCTGCTGTTGGTTTACCTGGCCGACTCTATTTCGATCCGCTACCGGATTCCGAACGGACGCGAGCAATTCGGCTCGGTTGAGGTGCAGAAATTGCTGGCAGTGCCACAGAAGGATCACAAAACGGAATACATCGCCGATCCACCAGAAGCGCAGCAGTGTGTGCACTCGTTGTTCCCGCAACTCGGGCTGGCGCCGTGCTGGTATGAATCGCGCCACGCCATGCAGCAGGTCAACTATTGATTCTGCCAGTATCGTGGGCTTCTACCAAGGCTCGAGCTGGGCGTCGTGGATGATGACCCCGCGCGCTGCCAGCTCTTGCAGCAACGCTCTCACCGCGGCAGACATCGTCCCGTCTCCAGGAACGACCACTGCCCACTTCAAGTTTTCTCGGAACTCGCGGGAGACGATGCGCCATCGATCAAGACCGGGAGGCGTTGCCGCGCCGACCTGAATCAGTGACCAGTGCCTCACAAGCGCCAGGGCGACTTCGCGGTCCGGTAAGGGACCGCGTACGATGAAATGATTGTCGCCATTTACCAGGATGCCTACCACGTTATGCACCGGCGTTTATGCACCCAGGCGGTAATCGGGAACCGGATAACCGATCGCGAAGTGGTACACCACCCGTCCTTGCTCGGGCGTTAGGTTGAGGTAACGATGCACCTCTTCATCGTAGAAGGCGCCGATACCCGTCGCCCCTAGCCCGACCGCTTCCGCAGCCAAATAGAGTCGTTGTCCTATGGCTCCGGCCTCAAAATGCACGTAACGATAACCGCGGTCACCATAAGCGCGGGCGGCGCGATCCAGATCGCCGATCATGGAGAACGCCACGCATGCGTTACCGGCCAGATCCTGTCCCAGGCTGAGGCCTGCGGCCGCGACGCGCTGGTCGCCACTTTTGACGATTTCCAACTCGGTGCGCTCAGGCCAATGTCGGTATAGGCCAGGTTCCAGCCCGGAGACGCGATGCGCGTACAAATAAAGCTGGATGAAACGCACGGCAGCAAAATCGGCTATCAGCGGCCGGCTCGCCGCGTCAAGAATGGCCGCGAGCTGCGTCAACGACATCGACTGCATTCCACCCAGGAAATCGAGCGCCGAACGCCGCATTCGGACCACTTCGCCAAATGGATGGGTCGAGGAAGCTGGTGGAGGCAGCTTAATCTTGCCAGTGCCAGTGGGGGCCGGTTCAACGATGCTTGCCGCTGTGTTGACGGCGAGTTTCGTGGCTGCATGAACGTCGTCGATCTCTTTGTAGACGATGGTTTCGTTCGAGAGCTGATTCGCTTGGCCGCCGTACCAAACGATCTCACCGGCGTTGGGGTCGCACAAGGGAATAGATGCGCCCCGGAGCTCCACAATCAGCATGGGCCACTCATCGTCGTGAAAGCGGCACAAACGCGCGATATCGTCGTCGGGGAATTGACCGGCTGCCAAAACCTCGCATCCGATGGCTCGCGCGGCAAGCGCCAATGCCTGCCAGGCGTGCCCTATGTCGTGCAAGCAGTATCGATAGGCCCGGTCACGGTATTTCCATGCCTCGCGCCACGCGATGCTGGTCAAGACGAATGTGATGGGCGCGGAGCCGCCAGACAATATTTCAAAATCGCCCAGTGCGCGCTGTTCGGCCATGTGCGACGAGGGACGGTAATGATACAGCCCATCGGGCCACTCCTTAAGGCCGTGTGTGACGAAGTAGAACTCGGTTGGGTGCAGATTCCCGGAGGAGGGATTCACGCGCAAAGCGTAACGGTATCCGGTGGACGGAACCAGCTTGGACGCGCTAATCGAAGCGCAATAGAAAAGCAGTTGCGAAAGAAACGCCGGGCCATCCCGGGCCGGTGTTGAGCCACAGCACCCCTGAAGCACGGCGAGCGCCGGTGTTTCCGGGCAGGGCGGATCGGCCGGCAGGTCGAGCACCGGTACGCCTTCATAGTGACGGAACGGATCGGGCATGTTCACCCAATCGAGGACGTGCGGCGATCGCCTCAAAGATTCGACGCTGTGTGCTCCGTGGATTCGTGATACTCGCGCCAAGTCATGGGTAATAAACGAACATCGTTGAATTCGAGGCAGATGCGGAGTGGCTGCTCGATTCTAGCATCGAGACTCATTGCACTCATTTGGGCGTTGCTTGACGAGATGCCACCAATCCGGCCGAGGGAACAGAGTGCCAGATTATTTGCACGATCCCTGGTAGAGTACGATTAACAACGACGCCCGAAACGCTTAAGGTCGGGCGCTGGAGATGCAAGGAGAAATGACGATGAAATTGGCGAAAGCGGGGTTGCTTTTCACCCTGGTGTCGGCCGCGGGCTGGGCCCAGGTCAATATAGGCGAACAGAAACCCGAAGCCACCCTGCCCTTCACCATGAGCACGGTGGCCACTTTTGAACTGCCCTGGCGGCTGGCCTTCCTGCCCGATGGCCGCATGCTGGTCACCGAGAAGATCGGGCCCATTTGGCTGGTGACGCAGGATGGACAGAAAACCCAAGTGAACAATACGCCTGCCGTATATTGGCAGGGGCAGAGCGGAATGTTTGGCGTCTTTCTCTCGCCGGCTTACGCCACGGATCAGCGTATCTATCTCACCTATTCCGAACCGGGTGACTACGGCGGCGGATTGGTGCTGGCCCGTGCCAAGCTGAACACCGCCGGCCCTGGGGGACCGGGCACCACCGGCCCTGTGGCCAGGCTGGAAAACCTGGAAGTGCTGTGGCGGCAGTTGCCTAAGGGGAAGGGCGGCCAGGAAGGCGCGCAGATCGCCTTCGCTCCCGACGGTAAGTCTCTATTCCTCACAGTCGGCGACCGCCAGCGCTTCACCCCCGCCCAGGATCCAAACCAGCCCGAAGGCAAGATCCTGCACCTGACGCTGGACGGCAAACCCTCGCCCGATAATCCCAACTACGGAAAAACCGGCACTGCCACGATTCCGCTGATCGATCCGCCCCGCAACACCGAAGCCGCTAAGACCGCGCCGGTGGTGAGCACCTATACGTTCACCAGCCCGAACCTCACGCCGGCCGAAACCTGGACCACTGGCCATCGCACGCCCTATGGCATGGCATTTTCACCCAGCGGCGAATTGTGGGAAGTGGAGCATGGTCCGCGCGGCGGCGATGAGCTGAATCTCATTGAGAAGGGCAAGAATTATGGCTGGCCGCTGGTTTCCTACGGCAACAACTATGACGGAGTTCCGATTCCCAAGCCCGACACACGTCCCGATCTGGCGAAGCCGGTGCTCTATTGGGTGCCGGTGATCGCGCCGGGAAATCTGATGTTCTACAGCGGCGCCCAGACCTTCCCGCAATGGAACGGCAACGGCTTCGTCAGCGGCCTGGGGACCCGGTCGCTCAACCGTATCGTCTTTGACGGCCATGGCGGCGCCAAAAGCGCCGAGCGCTGGGATGTGGGGCATCGCATCCGCGATGTCGAAGAAGGCCCCGATGGCTCGCTGTGGATGCTGGAAGACGCCAATCCCGGCGCCCTGATCCATGTGACACCCAAGTGATCACTTCGCGTTGGGCGAAGGCGAGTGGAATCAGCGGCAGAGTTTCAACCGGTCGAGATGTCGGCAGTCGTAGGAGTGGCAGAAAATCCCAAAAGAGAGAACTGGCAATAACCAGCCCGACTCAGGCAATCACTGGCATTTCGGAGTCGTCTTGGTATAGTTCACGCAGCCCGAACACGGGGCGCCCGCCGGGCACTTGCCGTCCGCAGTAATC
>Ga0187872_10000123_pt1 | contig 92741 bp, 73 predicted proteins | sample June2016WEW_16_4_FD_132973 | JGI IMG/M metagenome (GOLD analysis project Ga0187872, IMG submission 132973) | Peatland microbial communities from SPRUCE experiment site at the Marcell Experimental Forest, Minnesota, USA - June2016WEW_16_40 | ecosystem: Environmental > Terrestrial > Soil >... | reverse complement strand
TCATTTCCCACTTTGACCCATGGCTTACGCCATGGGCTGCACTCTGCCGCCGCTTCGCGGCTAGGAACTCCATGGTCCGCTCCACCACGGAGCGAGATTTTGAGTTCTCACGCACACACTAAAGCCCCATTCATTTTGGGCTGTTTACGCGGCGCTGAAGCGCCGCTCTTCCACGGTGACTACGGAGGACGGGGAGAAGTACATAGAACTGGTTTCACAAATGGTCTTGCGCGCGCCGAGTGCCGAGCCCTCAGGGGCTAAAGCCCGCATCATTTGCGGTCCTGAACGGCACGGCTAAAGCCGTGCCCTGATACGAACCTTGCCCTATACGAACCGCGACTTCTGCCATGTTCGCTACGGGTGCGCGTCCCCCTCGGGAGCGGTAGCGGCGAGGGTGCGCAGAGACTCCTCGTACGGTGCTCGCGCGATGCCTCTTTCGGTAATGATGGCGGCGACGTAGCTGGCCGGGGTCACGTCGAAAGCAGGATTTTCCACGGCTACGCCTTCCGGAACCATCTGCTTGCCGGCAATGTGGGTGACTTCCCTGGGGTCGCGCTGCTCGATAGGAATCTGGCTGCCATCGGGGCAGGCGAGGTCAACGGTGGAAATCGGGGCAGCCACGTAAAACGGAATGTTATGTTCTTTGGCCAGCACGGCCACGGTGTAGGTACCGATCTTGTTGGCCACGTCGCCGTTGGCCGCGATGCGGTCGGCCCCGACCACGATGGCTGCGATCTTACCCTGCCGCATCATGGCGCCGGCCATGTTGTCGGAGATGACGGTGGTCGGGATGCCATCTTTCATCAGCTCCCATGCGGTCAGGCGGGAGCCTTGCAGAAAGGGGCGAGTCTCGTCGGCATAGACGTGAATCTTCTTGCCTTGCTCGACGGCGGCGCGGATGACGCCCAGCGCAGTGCCATATCCGGCAGTGGCCAGCGCTCCGGCGTTGCAGTGGGTAAGCACTCCGCCTTCGGAGGGCATGAGGGCGGCGCCGTGGCGTCCCATGGCCCGATTGGCGGCGATGTCTTCGGCGTGCATGCGCTGGGCTTCCTCGATGAGAGCCTGCTTGATATGCGCAATGGGACGGATGCGGACGCGCTCGAACTTTTCCTGCATGCGGCGGATCGCCCAGAAAAGATTGACCGCGGTGGGCCGGGTTTTGCCGATGACGTCCGAGATCTGGTCGAAGTCGCGCTTGAGATCGCCGATGGACTCGGCTTTCGAATTGTTCACGCCGAGCGCGATGCCCATGGCCGCAGCGACGCCGATCGCCGGCGCTCCGCGCACCACCATGTTGCGGATGACGTCGGCCACCTGCTCATGCGTCTTGCAGGTGACGTAGGTTTCTTCGGTAGGCAGCTTCGTCTGATCGAGGAAGCGTACGCCGGTGTCGGTCCATTCAAGGGTTTGGATCATTGTTAGTCGTTAGTCGCTAGTCCTTAGTCGTTAGCTCTGCACGAAGATGCTCTTCGCGGACTTCGTTCGCCGTGAAGATCGAGATGAACGGCGCCGGGGCCGCAGCTTTCTCCACATTGGGGCGACCATTGGCCTCCTCCCGCTCGACCAGGCACATCACACCGACGACATCGAATCCGAATTCGCGGGCGGCTTCGATCGCCTGAATTGTGGAAGCGCCGGTGGTGCAGACATCGTCGACAATCACGACCCGCGCGCCTTTCTCGCGAAAACCTTCGATGCGCTGTCCGGTACCGTGCTGCTTTTCGGCCTTGCGCACGAGGAAGCCGTGCAACTCGCCGCTGACGACCGAGACCGCGACCACGATGGGATCAGCGCCCATGGTCAAGCCGCCGATGGCCTGCGGCTTCCATCCCCGCTGGCGGATTTCTTCGAGGAAAACTTCTCCGGTGAGCCGCGAGCCTTTGGCGTCGAGCGTGGTGGTACGACAGTCAATGTAATAGTCGCTGGTCGCGCCGGAGGAAAGCTTGAACTCGCCCAGGCGGAACGACTTGTAGGCCAGCGTACTCAGTAGTTTCTGTCGCGCGGATGGCATGAAGGGTTACGATACCACGGCGCGCGGCCTTCAGACCTCGGACCCCGGACCTCAGCCCGGGCGTGGTACTCTGAACTTTTCCACAATCGAGCGACGAGGTATGAAATTGCAGAGTCCGCGTAAGCTTTCTTCGCTTCTGTTTACCAGCTTCCTGCTCACAGCTCTGAGTGGTTCCAGTTGCGTCCCGGATGCTTTTGCCGATGGGACGAGGACGTGGGAGCAGTCCAAGTTCGAGGAACTCGTCAAGGGAACCGCCACGGGCGTGGCTATTCGCGGCGCGGGCGGACTGGAACTGGCTCCGGCGTTCAAGCTGCTCTATACGACCCCCTCGACGTACATATGGGCCGTGGCCGCGGACGATGAAGGGAATGTCTACGCGACAACCGGATCTCCGGCGCGCGTGTACCGGATTACGCCGGACGGCAAGGCGAGCATCATCTTTGAGCCACAGGAACTGCAGGTGCAGACGCTCGAAGTCGCACCCGGCGGGGTGATCTACGCGGCCACGACTCCGGACGGCAAGGTCTACAGGATCGAGCACAAGCCGGCGGAGAAAGCGGAAGCGGCCAAGACCGACAGCAAGAAGGCCGAGAAAGCTGCCGGGAAGAATTCATCCAAGGGCGCCGGGAACGACACATCAACCGACGCGGCGAAGCCGACGCTCGATCCGGCCTGGAGTTCCTCCGTTTATTTTGCGCCGGGAACGAAGTACATCTGGGATCTGGCGCTGGACCAGCCCGGCAATCTATACGTCGCGACCGGGGACCACGGAGAAATCTACAAAGTCACGGCCAAGGGTGAGCACTCGCTATTCTTCAAGAGCGATGAGACCCACATTCGCGTGTTGGCGCTCGATGGGCAGGGGAACTTGATTGCCGGGACCGATGGCAGCGGCCTGGTATACCGGATTTCTCCGGCGGGCGAAGGATTCGTGCTGTACAGCGCGCCGAAGAAAGAAATCACGGCGCTGGCGCTCGATAGTGAAGGCAACATCTACGCCGCCGGTGTGGGCGAGAAGAAAGCAACCGGAGCGATGCCTGGGGTTGGCGCAGTTTCGCCCATGATCACCCCGCTGCCCAATGCTCCGGCGACGACCGGTCCACAGACTCCGGGCCTCAACTTCACGCCCACGCCCAATCCGTTTCCGATGGGGCCGTTTCCCTTTCCTGGCGCCGCGGCGACGGGCGGGTCGGATGTTTACCGCATCGCCCCGGACGGTTCGCCGACGCGAATCTGGAGTTCGCATGAGGACATCGTGTATGCCCTGGCCTTCGATTCCGGGAAGCGGCTTCTGGCGGGCACGGGCAACCGCGGTCACGTTTTTGCGGTCACCGCGCCGGACGAATTTTCCGATCTGCTGAAAGCGCCGGCCTCGCAGGTCACGGGGTTTGCCAAGGCGCCGGGCGGCGGCCTTTATGCGGCCAGCAGCAATCTGGGGAAGGTTTTCGTGCTGGGCCCCGCTCCGGAGACGGAAGGAAGCTACGAGAGCGACGTGTTCGATGCCAAGATTTTTTCACGCTGGGGGCGGGTGGAATTTCGCGGCGCGGGGAACGTTGAGTTGCTGGCGCGCAGCGGGAACGTGGACAATCCCGACCGAAACTGGAGTGGGTGGAAGAAAGTGGATCTGGCGAAGGACGCCGGGACGGGAGTCCCTTCGGCCCGCTACGCACAATGGAAAGCCGTGCTGCACGCCGGGAACACGAAGCCGGCAGTCGAGAGCGTCACGCTGAATTATCTGCCGAAGAACGTAGCCCCGGAGATCGACGAAGTTACGGTGCAGGTGGGCACGCGCTATCAGCCTTTGCCGAAGACGCCGGGAATGCAAATGCAGATGAGCCCCGACATAGGCGGTTCCTCCGGAACGCATTTCGAAGCGCCCATGCCCAGCGTACACGATCGCGATGCCGTTGGCGTGAAGTGGACTGCGCACGATGACAACGACGACGAGCTGGTGTACTCGGTCTACTACCGCGGCGACGGTGAGACGCGATGGCTGCTGCTGAAGGACAACTTAACCGACAAGGCCTACTCGTTTGACGCCAGCCTGCTGCCCGACGGAGGCTACACGGTCAAGGTCGTGGCTTCGGACGCGCCCTCGCACTCGCCGGGCGAGGCGCTCACGGCGGAGAGGGTGAGCCGCCGCTTTGAAGTGGATACCACGCCGCCGCGCATAGAAAATCTGACGGCGTCGGTTGACGGCGCCCAGATTCACGTGCGTTTCCGCGCCGAAGACGGATTTTCGACCATTAAGCGCGCGGAATACTCGGTGGATGCGGGCGAGTGGAAGTACGTCGAGCCGGTGGGGCAGCTGTCGGACGCAAAAATCGAAGACTATGATTTCAAACTCGCGCTGGACACGGGGAAAGACGCAGCGCCGGAGCATGTGGTCGTGGTAAGAGTCTACGACAAGTACGACAACATGGGCGCGGCCAAGACGGTGCTGCGGGGAAAGTAACTGAGCCTAACCAGCCGCGAGATAAATGTAGCGAAGGATAAACAGCGCGGTCAGGATCCAGATCAGCAAACTGACGTCGCGGAACTTCCGCGCGGCCCGCTTTCACCAGGGATTGATTTCAAACCGCTTGCGCGGCGCTGAAGCGCCGCTCTTTCACGGTGGCGCACGCATTTGCGACTTTTTCCGCAGCCTGTTAAGACATGCCCTGATGCGAATCTCCGCCAGCGGCGGTGTCGGGGAGCTTTTCAAGACTCGAACTCGTGATGCTATGGAGTTCGCCCGCGTGCCGAAGTTCCGGGAAGAGCCACGCCCACAGGGCGATGACGACGAGGGTTCCGACGCCGCCGAGAATGACGGCGGGCACCGTCCCAAACCACTGCGCGGTTACGCCGGACTCGAACTGGCCAAACTCGTTGGAAGTCCCAATGAAAATCATGTCGACGGCGGTGACACGGCCACGCATTTCGTCGGGGGTAGCGAGTTGGGTGAGCGTAGCGCGAATGATGACGCTGATCATGTCGCTGGCCCCGGCCAGCAGCAACGCGATCAACGAAAGCGTGAGGCTGCGCGAAAAGCCGAAAACAATCGTGAAAACCCCGAAACCGGCGACAGCCCACAACAATGTAATGCCGGAGCGCCCGCGCAAAGGGCGATGGGCCAGCAGAATGGCCATGAGCGCGGCGCCGACGCCGGGAGCGGTGCGCAGCAGGCCCAGCCCCCAAGGTCCAGTGTGCAGAATTTCGCGGGCGTAGACCGGGAGCAGGGCAACCGCGCCGCCCAGCAGCACGGCAAACAGATCGAGCGAAATGGCGCCCAGGATGAGCTTCCGCGTCCAGATGAAATGCAATCCGGCAAAAACCGTCTTGAAGGTCATGCTTCTAGACGACGAAGGCTCGCGCGGACGGGCCGGCACCTCCGGCTGGATACGGAATGAGGAAATCGTCGCGCCAATGGCGGTCAGCAGCGCGACGGCGTAAACCGCAGAAGGCCCGCGAGCGATGGCGTAGAGAATTCCGCCAAACGAAGGTCCGAGAATGGTCGCTGCCTGAAAAGTAGTGGCGTTCCAGGCGACCGCGTTGGGAAAGTGCTTTTCCGGGACCAACTGCGGCAGGATGGAGCGGCTGGCCGTGCTGCTAAACGACCGCACCCCGCCCAGCAGAACCAGCACCACGTAAATGGCGGTCACCGAGTGCAGGGGGCGCTGGGCCAGCCCCAGCAACAGGGCGAAGCAGACGGCGTATCCGGCATAGCAGGCCGAGAGCACAACGCGCCGCGGGAGGCGGTCCGAGGCATGGCCGGAGATAGGGAAGAGCAGGATTCCCGGTAAGAACTGCGCCAGCCCGACCAGTCCGAGATCGAGCGGTCGTTTGGTGATTTCGTAGACTTGCCATCCGACGGCCACAGCCTGCATCTCGACCGCGGCCACGATCAGAAAGCGGGCGACCTGGAACAGCACGAACCCGGGATGGGTGAAGGCTACGCGTCCGGCTCTCGAGTCGGCGGGGGCGGGCATGAAGTTCTAATGTGACATAGACATGGGAGGTTGCGCGAGCGCGCAGAGGGCGAGCGGGGACGGCGTCTGTTAGCTGTGAAGCGTCAAGTAATGTGCGCCTAGCCCTCGCCGGCTGTCGCGGCCTTCGACGCCGCGGTGAAGGTTTCTACCCGGTTTCTGCCGTTCTTCTTCGCCGCGTAGAGGCTGAGATCGGCCTCGCGAAGGAACTCTTCAACCGAGCGGTCGCGGCTGGAGCAGGTCGAGGTGACCCCCATGCTGATCGTGGTAGAGGCGGTTCCGAAGGGGGTGTTGACGGGATCTTTACCCACCAGATTGCGAATCGAGTCGGCGCGGCGCGCCCCAGCGGTCAGGCTGCAACCCGGCAAAATGATCAGGAATTCCTCGCCGCCCAAACGGCCGACGACGTCGTAAGGCCGCAGGTCGAGCTTCAAACGGCGCGCCACTTCCTTCAGAACCTCGTCGCCGGCAGCATGGCCCAGCGTGTCGTTGACGCGTTTGAAGTGATCAATATCGGCCAGGATAACGGTGGTAGGCTTTCCCTCTCGCCCGCCACGTGCGAACTCGCGGTCGAGCGCAGCCAGGATTTCCGACCGGTTCAGCAGGTTGGTCAAGAAATCATGCGTCGCAGCGAACCGCAGGGATTGCTGCAGCTCCAGAATTCTCTTGCCCACCATGATGCGGGAGCGCAACTCGGCTGAATCGACCGGCTTCGACAGGTAGTCGTCGGCTCCGGCTTCCATCGCGATCATGCGGTCCTTCTTCTGGCTCTTGGCGGTGAGCATGATGGTGTAGATATAGTTGCCCTGGTCAATCTTGCGGATGCGGCGAAGCACATCAATGCCGTCGAGACCAGGCAGCAGCCAGTCGAGCAGAGCCAGATTGGGCGGATCGGGAGCCTCCAGCAGTTTGACGGCTTCGGTGCCGCTGCCGACGCCAACGTGCTCAAACCCCCAGTCGTCCAGGAAGCTGCCGAGCTTGCGGCGTTCAATGTACGAGTCTTCGACCAGCAGAATCTTCATGGCTTTCCCATCGGATGTTGGCAGTCCGGCAATCAATTCACAAGGTTACCAGCAGGAACGAAAGGACATGTCCAGCCGTGGGCAGGCAGGAAAGCGGCCGCCTTGGACCGATCTAAGAAACGGGGCGCTCGTGGCCCAGCGGATTCCAGGCTTTCACGCCACCAGCGGAGCGTTGGCCAGTCCGGCAGTGCCAAAGACCCTGGTGTAACGCTCGATTTCGGACGCCGGCCCGAGCGCCTTGGAGTAGTTATCGGAGAGCTTCACGGCTGGCCTTCCCTCGACGGTCGAAACTTTGCAGATCAGCCCGATGGGGTCAAATCCGCTGCCGTCGTTAGGATTGCAGCCGCGAAAATCGTTGGTGAGCAGCGTGCCCCAGCCGGCACTGAGGCGGAGGCGCCGGCCGGGCGTCCATTTCTTGCTGTCGTGAAAGTCGGCGGCGCTCGAGAAATCCGCCGGTGCCAGCCCCTTGGCCAGAGTCCCACCAAAATAGGCATGCAGGCCGAGGATTGCGTCTACATCGAGCGTATCGGAAGCGATCATCAGCTTGTCGCGCGGATCCCGGCCGCGCGCCTTCAGCCACTCGATATATTCATCCCCGGCGACGTAGGGATTCTTGCTATCCACGCGCTGGCCGGTCCAGTTAGCCACCCAGTCGGGTGCGCCACGAAGAAATTGCGTGGTCCCAAAGGTGTCGGGCAGCAGCACCCGCAAAGCGCCTTCATAGGTCTGCTGCCATAGCTCCAGGACGCGGTACTGCGAGGCTTTCAAAGCCGCGTCGTCGGGAGCAAGGGCGGCCATGACCATGGGGATCTCATGCGCGTTGGTGCCGATCGCTTCCAGGTCATGTTTGTGGGCCAGGAAGGCGTTCGAAGTGCCTATGAAACTGCTCCCGAGACTGGCTGCCATGGCCACCACCACGTATTCCTGCCAAAGGAAGCTGTGGCGGCGCCGCGTGCCGAAATCGGCGACGCTCAGTCCGGGAACGCCGCGCAGGCGCTCGATCTTGTTCCACAGCTTGGTCTTGGCCCGGGCATAAAGAATGTCGACGCCGAACTCGCTCAGCGTCTTCAACTGCGCCCGCGTTTTCAGCTCGTCCAAGATGGCCAGGGCATAGAGTTCCCACATGGTGGTTTCGGTCCAGGGGCCGTCGAAGGAGAGGTGGATCTGGCCGTCGTGCACCGACAGGTGGTAATCCGAGAGCTGGAAATCGTGCTCCAGCCACTCCAGAAACGCGGGCTCGAAGATGCCGCGGCGACCGAAGAACGTGTTGCCGGCCAGCCACACCAGTTCCGATTTGCGGAAACGCAGCCCGCGCACATGCTGCAGTTGCACCTTGAGCTCTTCAATGTGGATGAGGTCGGCCATGCGCATCGCCGGATGGCGGTTCAGCAACGAGAATTCCACGCGCGTCGAGGGGAAATGCTTCCAGATGAACTGCAGCATCAGCAGCTTGTAGAAATCCGTGTCGAGCAGGGAGCGGATGACGGGATCAAGTTCCCAGTTGTGGTTATGCGCGCGTTCGGCCAGGTTGATGATCATGGGCGAGGGGGCAGGCCTCAGCAACAGTGTAGAGGATAATGCAGCCTTCGGGTGATTACGTGTAGCCCCGGACGCCCTCATCCGGGGTTTCACGCGCAGCGGGCAATAAATGACGGTCAATGGCGAGCAAGCGGTTGAGACGACTGTTGGCTGTTGAGACCGACGCTGCCGCACGCGAGCTTCGCTCGCGGGGCGGACGAAGGCGTCCGCCCCTACACGCCCCTGTAGAATCAGCTCATGTGGTTCGTCCGCACTCTGGGGTGGCTGGCCTGCGTCGTCTATTCGACGATTCCCTCATTCTGGCTGATGGTGCATCCCCGGGCGCATCGCTGGCGGGCGCGGGTGCGCTCGCCGCTGCGAGTGCTGGTTCCGGCCTGGATTCTGATGTGGGTGGGCGTGGGCGCGCTGACTGGCCCGTGGCGCGGAGTGGCGCTGTATTCGACCGGATGGACGTAGATTCCAGCCGCGCTGCTGTTTGCCGCAGGCGTCTATCTTTATTTGCACGCGGGAGCGCATTTCAGCCTGGCGCAGCTTGGCGGCCTGCCCGAGATTCGGCCGGGGCATCAGGATGATCGCCTCGTGACAACGGGGATTCGGGCGCGGGTAAGGCATCCCGTGTATCTGGGGCATTTATGCGAGATGGTGGCGTGGAGCATGGGGACGGGCCTGGTCGTCTGCTGGCTGCTGACCGGGTTCGCGATCGTGACCGGGGCGGTGATGATCCAGATGGAGGATAAGGAGTTGGAGAAGAGATTTGGGGAAGAGTATCAGAGGTATCGAGATGGCGTGCCTGCCCTTCTGCCCCGAATCTGACGTCACAAAGCTGCAACGCAGAGGTCGCGGAGGCCGCTGAGGATTGCCGCCCGCTATAATCCGACTTGGCTGAAAGTTGAGGCGTTTTGCGGGCGTGAGCGCAGCGGGAGCCCGCAGCCGAAATCCCGAGCGGAGCGAGGGACCCCGCGATGAGATTCGAGCTATTTGTGGCTTCGCGATACTTGCGAGCCAAGAGAAGGCAGGCGTTCATCGGCATCATCACGGCCATCTCCATCGCCGGAGTTGCGGCCGGCGTCGCTTCGCTGGTGATCGCGCTGGCCATCAACAATGGATTTCGCCAGGACCTGCAGCAGCGCCTCCTGGGCTCGACTTCGCACATCAGCCTGCTGCGCATTGCCGATGACGGCATCAAGGGCTGGCCCCCGCTCATGGACCGTCTGTCGAAGCAGCCGCACGTCGTGGCCGCGGCTCCGGCGATCTTCGAGCAGGTGTTGATCTCGCGCGGGCCGCGGGCGCGGGGAGCCGTGTTGAAGGGGATGATTCCGCGGTATGAGCGGAGAGTGGGAGATCTGCTGACTACAGTGAAGGAGGGATCGGCGGAGGCGTTGGAAGACAACGGCGAAAATCCCCACGTCTCGCAAAACCGGCGAGACCCTTCGGCAGGCTCAGGGCAGGCCATGGGGCACCCTGCCGAGGAAAAGTCCGACAGGGCGGACGAGGCGTCCGCCGCTCCACAGTCGCCCGACTCTCTCGAAGTGGTCGAGCAGCGGGTGGCCGCCATGCCGCCGATCGTGCTGGGCAAGGACATGGCTGACAATCTGGGCGCGACGGTCGGCTCCATCGTGCTGGTGACCAGTCCGCAGGGCGAACTGACTCCCTTCGGCATGGTGCCGAAATACAGCCGTTTTCGCGTGGTGGGGATTTTCAATTCCGGATTCTACGACTACGATTCAGCGTGGGCGTTCGCGCGGTTGTCGGATGCGCAGCAATTGTTCGGCCTGGGCGATCTGATTTCGGTCATCGAGTTCAAAGTGGATGACATCTACCGGGCCGACGTCATTTCGCGCGAACTCGAAGACGCCGCCGGCAAAGGCTTCATGGCCACCAACTGGATGGAGCAAAACAAGGCGCTATTCCGCGCCCTCCGACTGGAGCGCGTGGTCACGTTCATCACCATCGGCCTGATCGTGTTCGTGGCCGCGCTGAACATTCTCATAAGCCTCATCATGATGGTGATGGAAAAGACGAAAGACATTGCCGTGCTGATGTCCATGGGCACGCGCCAGAGCCAGGTGCGGAACGTATTCATGGCGCAAGGCGTGCTGATCGGGGTGATCGGCACCGCCCTTGGCCTGGTGCTGGGCTACGCTCTGTCTTATGCCGCCGGCCATTACCACATCATTTCGCTTTCGCCGGAGGTTTACTCGATTGACTACGTTCCCTTTGCAGCCCGGGCCGTGGACGGCGTGATTGTGGCCCTGGTGGCGGTTGGGATTTCGTTTGTCGCAACGCTCTATCCTTCGTGGTCGGCGTCGCGGATTCTGCCGGCCGAGGCGCTGCGGTATGAATGAGAACTTCCTTGCCACGGATTCACGCGGATTGACGCGGATAAAGCAAATTCAGCGGATTGTGACCTCAGTTACAGCAACGGAATCCGCAACCTTATACAGTTTTTTGCAGGTATGGATTCTGGAAGGTGAAAAGGCAGCACAGGATCTGAAAAGAACACGTGACCGGTGAGCCCGGCGGGCGGACACCGGCGGACAATCTTCTTACACGGAGCAAGAGCGGCCAAAACGCCCGCTTGGAACGAAAGAAACACATAGTGCATCTAACCGAGCAAGAACCGATGTTGCGAGTGGAGAGCCTGAAGAAGGTTTTCCGGTCCGGCGAATCGGACCTGGTGCTCTTTGAGAATCTATCGTTTGCCGTGAAGCGAGGCGAAATGCTCGCCATTGTGGGCGAGTCGGGGGCAGGGAAGAGTACCTTGTTGCACATCCTCAGCGCTCTTGATCGGGCTTCGGCAGGTGACGTATACTGCGCCAACTTGCGACTGAATTCGCTGTCGCGCGACGAAGCCGCTGACTTTCGCAATCGGGAGACCGGCTTCGTGTGGCAATTTCATTATCTGTTGCCGGAATTTACGGCGGCGGAAAACGCTGCCATGCCGCTGCTGCTGCGGGGGCAGACATGGCAGAAGGCCGAACCGGAAGCTCTACGCTGGTTGCGGGAGGTTGGACTGGCCGAGCGCGCGCATCATCGCTCGGGGGAACTTTCGGGCGGGGAACAGCAGCGGGTAGCTCTGGCCCGGGCGCTCATCACCCGGCCGAAGATCTTGCTGGCGGATGAGCCCACGGGAGACCTGGACGGACAGACCGCGGAAGCGGTTTTCGCATTGATTGCGCGATTGCATCGCGAGCACCAACTTACCTCCCTCATTGCAACGCATAATTTGTCGTTCGCCCGCCGCTGTCATCGGGTATTAAGGTTGCAGCGAGGGCGGGTGGAAGAGATTCCGCCGGAGTCATTGCCGGGCTGAGGGATTTGACGCACCAAGAGCAAGATTTAGTGAGAAAAAGCGCAAGAAAAACCCGCAGGGGGCTCTGAGGGAGAGTAAGGCACCAGTTCCTTCGGTAATGTCGGCGGAGGGTTTAGCGCTTGTTTCCGGCTTGGGTTTCCGGGCCTTTTGATTGCATAATGTAAGAACTAAGGATTAAGGATTGTCGTTGTTAGGTGGTTTAACCAGGGATCGTTCGGTAGGTCGGGCGAACGGCAGACCCGGCCAAGAAGGTCAGGGGGCAGGGCATTATGTTCGAACGCTATACGGAGAAAGCCAGGCGCGTCATCTTCTTTGCGCGTTACGAAGCCAGCCAGTTCGGCTCTCCCTACATTGAAACGGAGCATCTGCTTCTCGGGCTTCTGCGGGAAGACAAGGCTCTGACCAACCGTTTCCTGCGTTCCCATGCCTCGGTCGAATCGATTCGCAAACAGATCGAGGGACACACTACCATACGCGAGAAAGTCTCGACCTCGGTCGATCTCCCGTTAAGTAATGAATGCAAGCGGGTTCTGGCCTACGCAGCCGAGGAAGCCGAGCGCCTTTCGCATCGCCACATCGGCACCGAACATCTGTTGTTGGGCCTGCTGCGAGAGGAAAAGTGCTTTGCCGCCGAGATTCTGCATGAGCGCGGGCTGCGGCTTTCGACCATTCGCGAGGAACTGGCTCGCAGCACGCAGGAAAAAGCGCAGCCGCAGCGGCAGCGCGAGTCTTCCCTGCTCAGCGAGTTTTCCCGCGATTTGACGCAAGCGGCTACCGACACCCAGCTGGATCCGCTGGTGGGCCGCGAAAGCGAAGTGGAGCGCGTCATTCAGATTCTCTGCCGCCGGACGAAAAACAACCCGGTGTTGATTGGCGAGCCGGGCGTGGGCAAGACCGCTATCGTCGAAGGACTGGCGCAACGGATTGCCGACGGCGAAGTGCCGTCGTTTTTGGCTGACAAGCGCATTCTGGCGCTCGATCTTTCGCTGATCGTCGCCGGCACAAAATATCGCGGCCAGTTCGAAGAGCGGCTGAAGACGATCATGAAGGAGCTGATGGAGTCGCAGAATTCCATCATCTTCATTGACGAGTTGCACACGCTGGTGGGCGCTGGTTCGGCCGAGGGCTCGCTCGACGCCGCAAACATTCTCAAGCCAGCATTGTCGCGGGGCGAGATTCAGTGCATTGGCGCAACCACCCCCGGCGAATATCGCAAATCGATCGAGAAAGACCGGTCGCTGGAACGGCGCTTCCAGGCGGTGAAAGTTCCGCCTCCGAACGAGACTGACGCGGTCAAGATTCTGTTCGGCATCAAGGATCGTTACGAGAAATTTCACGCCGTCACCTACACCGACGACGCGATCAACTTCGCGGTGGCGCACTCGAACCGTTACATTCCCGATCGGTTCCTGCCTGACAAGGCGATCGACCTGGTGGATGAAGCCGGGGCCCGGGTCAAGCTGCGCCAGACTTCGCTGCCCGAGGAGCTCACCGAAGTCCAGAAGCGGATCAAGTTCATCGTGCATCGCATGGAAAATGCCATTGCGAACCACGAATTCGAGAAGGCGCGCTTCTACTCCGACGAAGAGCGCAAGGAGCGCGAGAACCTGCGCGCCCTGCGCGAAAAATATCATCTCGACGAATCTTCTACTGGCGTCGTGAACCGCGAAGATATCGAAGAGGTTGTCTCGCGCTGGACCGGCGTGCCCGTCACCTCGATCAAGGAAGAAGAGACGCAGAAGCTGCTGCGAATCGAAGAAGAGCTGCACAAGCGCATCATCTCGCAGGACAAATCCATCAACGCGCTGGCGCGCGCCATACGCCGTTCCCGCGCGGGGTTGAAGAGTCCGAACCGTCCCATCGGCTCGTTCCTGTTCCTTGGGCCCACGGGCGTGGGCAAAACCGAAGTCGCCCGCACGCTGGCGCAGTTCATGTTCGGCACGGAGAAAGCGCTGGTCCGCTTCGACATGTCGGAGTTCATGGAGAAGCACTCGGTCTCGAAGCTGATCGGCTCGCCTCCGGGATACGTGGGCTACGAAGAGGGCGGCCAGTTGACCGAGCGCGTGAAACGCGCGCCCTATTCGGTCGTGCTGCTCGACGAAATCGAAAAGGCGCACCCGGATGTCTTCAACATTCTGCTGCAGGTCTTTGAAGACGGCCAGTTGACCGACGGCCTGGGCAACACGGTCGACTTCAAGAATGCCATCATCATCATGACCTCGAACATCGGGGCGCGGCACCTGCAGAAGCGCGAAGGGCTGGGCTTCCAGTCGACCAAAGAAGATGCGATCGCCGAAAAAGTCGAGGAGTTGGTCAAGAACGAGGTCAAGCGCACCTTCAACCCCGAGTTCCTGAACCGGCTCGACGAAATCATCATCTTCAACGCCCTGGGCGAGAACGACCTGATCCAGATTCTGGAGCTCATGGTCACGCAGCTCAACCAGAACCTGGCGCAGAAGGCGATTACGGTCACGGTGGCCGACGACGCCAAGAAGTGGATCCTCAACCAGACGCTGACCGATCGCAGCTACGGCGCACGACCCTTGCGGCGGGCGCTGCAGAAGTACATTGAAGACCCGCTGTCGGAGGCGCTGATTCAGGGGACGATCACCACGCGCCCGGCGTTTATCGAGGTCTTCCTCGAAGACAACAAGCTGTTCTACCGCCCGGTGGATTCGGAAAAGGCGGAGGGCGTGCTGCTGTACGAAAACTGAAGTAGGTTCAATGTGGGGACAGCCGCCCTCGGCTGTCCAGCCGAGCGAAGCTCGGCAGGGTTTTCAGCCGTCAGCGAAAAGCTGGCGGCTTTTGCCTTCTTCCGGAGGCAATACGACCCTCTCACTCGGGAGAGGCGACCTCTTACTCCGTTAGCCGGCTGCGCCGTTTGCGTTTCTCCTCGGCCTACCCCCAGTTTTCCCTTGGCTCGCGCCGCCGCCTTCTTCGCCCGACTGCGTTAATCTCCAGCCTTAGCCGCATCTCGCCTCGGTCTTCCCCCCAGCTTCCCGTTTGCCCGCGCGGCCCGCTTCTTGGCGGCGCTCGTAACCGCCCCCCCGCGCTTCCCGATCTTTGCCATCCACAGCTTGGTGCCGTAAACGCCCCGCAACAGGGCCGGGACATACAGGTCCGCATCCAGTTCGGCCCAGTGGAGCCCGGTCCCGCGTCCGACAATCTCTACACGCGCTAGTTGCTCCGGCCTTCCCGTCTCCAGACCCTGCAGATCCTCGCGCGGAATCACATGTCTGCGCCCATCGCTCAGCTTCAGGATGAGCAGGTCCAACCCTGGTCCCGGCCTGTACTCCACTTCCGTGACCAGCGGTTCATTCCGCAGCCGCCGGGCGCGCTCGATGGCGCGATCAATCTCGGCGTCGGTGGTGACGACCCTCGCTCGTAGGGCCCTACGTGCCAGATTTTGTTTTTCCATGAAGCGCCTCCCATAATTCCGCCATTTCGTCAAAATGTTCCGCTGCAGCCCTCAAAATTTTCCTTACCTCCGACCGCTTCGCATTTGCCGGCCGGATAGCATCATCCCGTTTCGCCAAAGCAACGGTTCGGTCCGACCGAAGGTCCAGAATTGCCTCCGTTTCACCGCAAAAGCCGTGAACGTGGCGCGGTGGGTGATCGTTGGAATAGGCGACAAACCGGACTCCGCCGAACCTCAGCGAAACCATGGCTCCAGTATAACCCAAGCAGCTTGGGTTATACGAACATTCTTGCCAGCGGTTTCCGGCTCCGCCCGCATCTCGGCGCATCTGCCGGACATCCAATTCCTTATGCACAAAGTCAACCTCGCCGAAAAGTTCTCCAAGATCGCCGAATACTGGAAGCCCTACGTCGCGGCCGAGCTTAACGGGCAGTGCATCAAGCTCGACAAAATCAAGGGCGAATTCGTCTTCCATCATCACGAGCACGAAGACGAAATGTTCCTGGTGGTGAAAGGCCGCTTCCGCATGGATTACCGCGATAAAGAATTTCGCGACCGCCAGGAGTGGATCGAAGAGGGTGAGTTCATCGTGGTGCCGCGTGGAGTCGAGCACCGGCCGGTCGCCGACGAGGAGTGCTGGATTCTGCTGTTCGAGCCGGCGTCCACGTTGAACACGGGCAACGTGGTGAACGAGCGCACGCACAGCGAACTGGAACGAGTGTAGGAACTCTCGGCATTGAGCCCGGCGGTGCGCATCCGCGAGTTAGTGCCGTCCCTGCCGGAGCCTGCGTCACAGCTTCTCTTTCGCCCCTCTGGGGCTTGCCCATGTCCCGCTCGGCACCCACGGCTTGCGCCGTGGGCTGTATTCCTTCGCCGCTGTGCGGCTTGAAGTGTGTCCTGTCTCCCACTCTCTCGGACGCGATCGAGCTATAACACAGACTCCTCTGAACTCGGCTCCGTTTCCCGATGCTTACCCAGGCTCACGCCCCTTCGACTGCGCTCAGGGCAGGCTCTGGGCTAAGATATTGTGTCCCTCCGGGGCTGGCGAATACTGATCCTGATCTCTGGCCCCTTAATCTCGTCCCCCACCCGTCCGTACATCCCCTTCAGTACCGTGGTCAAACCGCGTCAGACGGGCGAAGATAGCCTCTCCAACCTTTCAGTTCTCCGGAAGTTCTTGTCCAAGGAACTGAAATGGCACGACTTGGAGCAAGCCGCGAATGATGCAGGCTGCGACCCGAAATGGCCGAATCGAATAACCAACGGCAAGTTGACGCAACCCAGCCCGCTCCTGTTCCGCAGGAAGCGAATCCGGTTTGCGACTACTGGCAACAGATGGTGCAGGGCGTGCTCGCGGTATTGATGTTCGTAGGAGCGTTAGCCATGCTGCACTATTACGCTCCCATGGCAGCACAAGGAGTTCCCCCTGACAATCTGCAGCAGCAGGTTCACGAACTGAGCATACAGGTCGAGCAACTCAAGCAGGATCAGGCCATGCCGGCGATCGTGCTGGATCGTTACCGGAATTCCATCGGCTACATTTACGGCGTCTATCAGGTTGGCTTTCCCAACCAGCGTCCGGCCGTTCGGGCCCGCGTGTCAGGCACTGGCTTCCTGGTGGGCGAGGGCCTGCTGGCCACCAATCGCCATGTAGCCGAACCGTGGTATGGAGATTCAGAAGCGGAAACGCTGATTCAGCAGGGAGCCTCCGGCACGCTGGAGAGCCTGGTGATCTTTTTCCCCGGATCGCCGACGCCGGTGGACCTGGCACCCGCCGCGGTCTCGAAGACATCTGATCTGGCTCTGCTGCGCATCGTGGGCGCCGACGCAGTGCGTGGGCTTCCCGTGCTGCCTTTGGCGAAAGCGGCCGGTTCTCCGGGTGATCGGGTCACGGTAGTCGGCTATCCCATGGGGATCGCCGGTATGGTAGCGAAATCTCCTTCCAACATTTACGAACGCCTGGCATACCGGCACAACGACATCAGCGCGGCCAGCGAACTGGCAGCGTTGTCGCTGATTCGTCCGTCGGCGACCTGGGGACATCTGGGCGATGTGGTCGGCGACAAGCTCATCTACGACGCTCCCACGGCCCACGGCGGCAGCGGCGGCCCGGTCTTCAACGGGAAGGGTGAAGTAATCGGCGTGAACTCCGCTTACATGGACGGCTTTTCCGGCGGCACGCTGGGGGTTTCGGTTGAGTCGCTGCGTCCGCTGCTCGAAGAAGCGAAGAAGCCGCACTAGTTTCTGGATTTGCCTTTGGGCGGACAAGGAGGTGCCGACGGCGTCAGGCGCTCCGCTGCGCAAGGAGTCAGCCGATGGGAATCTAGGGCTTTCGTCACCAAGAAAACGGCAAGTCCCCTTTGCTCCAACGTCTCGAACAGTGCCTCCGAAATCTGATGGGCCTCAGCCCCTGTGGTCATTGCCGATCCATTTTTTCGCGAGTCTATCCCCGGCCACGAATTGCGGTTGTTCGGTTCCCCTAACCCCGATCCACCTTACGTTTGCGCAACACCGCGGGACAGTCTCCCGCGCACAACCGCGTGTCGCCGCGCGCCATTCTTTCCGCCGCGCATCAGCCGCCGCAGGGCAGCGACCAGGCCGGGAGCGGCGCTGCGCAATTCCTGGTGATGGTGAAACGCCAGTTCCGCCAGCACGCGTTCGCCCTTGGGCGCCAGCACCAGCAGCACCTCGCGCCGGTCATCCTGCGCGCGCTCGCGGTACACGTATCCGCCCGACTCCAACCGGTTGATCAGTTCCACTGCGCTGTGATGCTGAATTTGCATGCGGTTGGCCAGGTCGCGAATGCGCGGCCGCACTCCGGCCGGCATTCCCTTAATGGCCAGCATGAGCTGGTACTGCCCCCGCTCCAGCCCCGCCGCCTGTACCGCCTGCTCGCTGAAGTGCAGGAACTTGCGGATCTGGTAGCGAAACTCGGCCAGAGCCTGATAGTCCGCCAGGGTGGGTCTCTTCATGCCGCGATTGTATCGTGTTGCGATAGTCTAGGGCTAGTATATCGTGAAGCGATATTTAAAGAAATCGGGACGGCCTATTTTGGCGGGGTGTGCTCGAACGGCAGCTTGGTGTAACGGACCTTCTCCACTTCGATGACCAGCGCAACCCGCCCTTCAGGATTGCGGAAGGGGAAGGGTTTGCCCGTGTATTTGTGCGAGATGGGGTCCATGATTTTCAGGTCGGGATCGGGGCGTCGCTCGACGACGCGGCCGCGAATCTGAACCTCTTCGTAAGGGTTGGTGAAATCCACCAGGGACAGCGCGATCCGCGGGTCGCGGCGTGTGTTTTTAGCCTTAAGCGAGTTCTCGCCGGTGCAGACGACGAGGCGCTCGCCCTCACGTCCAATCCAGACAGGAACGGACTGCGGGGAACCGTCGGGCATCATCGTGGCCAGATGGGCGAAGTTGGGACGATCGATGAGTTGTTTCACTTCCGCGGACAAAATAGAAAGCATAAGCGTTCCTCCTGGCAAATCTAGGGCAGCCGGTTGATCAGCGACGCGACGTACCCCGCGCCAAAGCCGTTATCAATATTCACCACGCTGACGTTCGAGGCGCAGGAATTGAGCATCCCGAGCAACGCAGTCAGTCCTTTGAACGACGCGCCGTAGCCCACGCTGGTGGGAACGGCAATGACGGGAACGCCAACCAGGCCTCCAACAACGCTGGGCAGCGCGCCTTCCATCCCGGCGCAGACGATGACGACGCGAGCCTTGGTCAAGGCCTCGCGATTGGCCAGCAGGCGATGGATGCCGGCGACCCCGACATCGTAAAAGTGTTCGACCTCGTTGCCCATGAGTTCCGCTGTGACCACGGCTTCTTCGGCGACGGGAATGTCGCTGGTTCCGGCCGAGACGACGGCGATCACCCCCTTCCCGTAGTTCGTGCGATCGCGTTCGAGAACAATGGCTCGGGCGAGTGGGCGGTATTCGGCGGTGCGGACTTTCTTCTTTACCGCGGCAAATTGCTTTTCGTTCGCGCGCGTAGCGAGGATGTTGCCGCCATGCCTGGCGAGACGAGCAAAAACCGCAGCCACCTGCGCCGGGGTCTTGCCTTCTCCGAGGATGACTTCCGGCATGCCGGCACGCAAGGCGCGGTGGTGATCCACCTTGGCGAAGCCCAGATCTTCGAAAGGCAGGTGACGCAGGCGGGCGACTGCCTCGTCAGGCGACAGTTTGCCCCTGCGGACTTCGTCGAACAACTTGCGGATGGATTCGGCGTTCATGTTTGAGCGTTCAGCGGTCAGCACCCGGCATTCAGCCGGATGATGGTTAGATTAGCATTTTCGAGGAGTCGGACTCTGAGCAGTTCTTCAGATCAGGCGCTCAACGTCTCCCGACTGCGCCTGCACCGCGCGCCCTTGCTCTCGGCGATCCAGTCTGGTCAGCCAGATCATGGTGGCCAGTTCCTCCGTGCCCACCAGGATGATGCACACAATTCTTTCATCCAGAGATGGACGCGCGGACTCGAACCAGAACAGGCTCACAATTCCGGCAATCCCAAAAGCCACAAGAAAGACGACTCCGGGAATCATGAGCAATTCGAAGACGCCACGTACCAGCTTCTGGATCTCCAGTTTTCGCGCCAGGCGCTCGGTCATCACGCTCAGGCCGATTCCTGCCGTCGCCGTCAGTAGCCCGTAAAGCGGCATCAGCCGATTCCGGGCGTCATCAGCTTCGCTCCAATACATCGTGGCCACAAAACCAAAGAAAGTCAGCGCACAGCACACAAAGACCAGCGGCACCATACCAACGTAAGCAATCGGAATCCCCGGAGTCTTTCCCAACTGGCGAAAACGCCGGGACCGGTAGCGAAACATGAGAGCCCACGGCCAAGAGAGCACCGAGCAGAGAAACCACACTAGCGTCGCTTCGGCGAGCGCTCCGACGGCGGAGTCGTCCGTCGTCCAGTTCTTGAATGTTCCGGCCACCGCCGCGGTCAAGATCGGAAGTTGCCAGCTCAGGAGGGGACGCGCCGGCGAGATCAACAACACCACAGGCGGGCCCAACAGAATCACCAACCACAGGCCGGTCATGTCGTCCGCAGAAAAGAACCGGCTCAGAACCAGCCCCCAGCAGACTCCTGCGATCAGCCCAAGCCACTCACGCTGTGTGAAGGGACGCATCATGGGCTAGGAGGCAGTTACAGCTTTGCGCGCCGCACTCCGCAATTTCGCAATTACTGCGGCGCAGACTTTGCGGGCCACTCCTGGCTCCTCGACATGTGCGAGGAACAGGCGGCGCAAACCGCTGGGCGCCACTTTGCCGGCGAGGTAGGCGTCGTAGATCTGGCTTCCCATGCGGTACCCCCACTCCCGAGCTGAAGTTTCGAACTTGTTCTCGCCACCGCGCACCGCAGCCTGCGCGGCTTTCTCGCAGGCGGCGCGGGATAATTGCGAGCCGTCCTCCGTCGGAGTCGGACGCGCGGGATAGAGCACGCGCGACCCGAAGTAGGCCACGGCGCATTCGATGATGCGGGCATAGAAGTCGTTTACCGTAGTTCGACGCGTGGGGCTCCCGTTTCCGTTGACCGCATTTCCATCCCTGGTGTGGTCAGTCAGCCGGTGCGGCAACCCCCGGCAAGCGTGATGCAGGAAGCGGGCGGCATCCTCGGCAGCGTAGATCATTTGAAAATCGCGGATGTAGAAGGCATTCACCTGCGGCAGGTAGGCGCTGCCATGCTCCTCGACGCTGGCCAGCATGGACTCGCATTCCTCGTCGCCCACACCTTTTCGCCGAAGCAGGCGGCGCAGCATGTCGTCCGCGGACCGGCCGTGAACTTCAGGGAGCATGTCCACCAGAAATCTTGGCTGCGTGCCGTTATGCGATGAATAGCGGTTGATCTCGAGGAAGCTGGCCAGGCTGTCAATCAGGTTGTAGATGGTGGGGGCAAAGTCGGGGCCCTCGTCGGCGCGGCTCCACTGGTCGAGAAACAGGCGGTAACTTTCGTATTTTTCGAGCGGCGTGGCGTTGAAAACGCAGAGCACGTCATCGTTGACGCGAACGGCCTCCACCTGGTCAACGCGCTCTCCGGCGGCGCGCCAGTAAAGCGCGTCAATGTTCTGCAGGACGGTAAGAACCCTGGTGCCCGGCATCTCCCGGTGTAGAAGGCGCGGCAGGTGTCCGGGAGCGAGATGGGATTCGCCGAAAAGCACGAAGATGACAGCATGGGGATGGCGGGCGCGGATTTCGGCGATCTTGGCGGCGGCATGGCGGTCGCGAGCGCCAATCTTCCGCAGGTCCTCGCGCGGCATACAATCGAGGCCGTACAGGGCTTCGGCGTGATCGCGCGCGGCGACCAGCAATTCGCGGAATGAGATCCAGTCGTATCCCCAGTCGAGATCGAAACGGATGCGCTGGCGCAGTTCGTCCTCGTCAATTTCGCGCCGCCACCACTCATCGAGAATGTGCTGGTCGCGGGCAAAAATTGTCTCGACACCGAGTACCACAGGGCGGCCGCCGGCCAGGGCTCGCTGCTCGATCAGAGTCGCGGCATAGCGCTAGGCCGCGGGCAGAGCGTGGTAGTCGCCGATCAAGACCACATCGGCGGCGCGCAGGGCGTTCTGCATCGCGCCGGAATCGAGAAGAGAGTCGTAGTTGCGAAACGCCTGGGTAAAATCGCGCAGATATTTGCGGCGGTTGTGGGAATCCTGGGCGCGGATTTCGCGCTCCACTCCAGCCAGCGCGTGCCGTTCGGCAACGCTGCGGCGGGACCGGAGATTCGTGCTCGATGCCATACTTAGCTTCTAGCTACTAGCTGCCAGCTCCTAGCTGTTCGTCTTGACTTCTGCGGCGCCGCGTCCCTATGCTCCTGAGCGAGATGTGCCGTCCCTCCGGGACTCGGCATTGCTTTTCATCTCACCCCGGCACTTACGTGCCGGGCTATCACATGCCGCCCCTGCGGGGCTGGAGTCAAGCCGCTGCATCTTGCGCGCTTCGCCCGGAATGCCCGCGGGCCTGCGGTTCGCGGGAGGCATTTTGCCCAACCATCTGCCACAAAATTTGACCGTCGCGACCACCGGAGCCAGCGGCGCCATCTTCCTTCGGCAGTTCCTCGACGCCGTGGAGCGCGACCGGCGCATTCAGCACGTGAATTTCATCGCCTCCGACAGCGCCCTGCGCGTCATGGCCGAGGAACTGGGCCTGCGGGGCAGGTCCAATCTCGTCGGCCGGATTCTTGGCACTGCTTCAGGCGGCTCGCGCAAAATCCAGCTGCAATCGAATGACGACATCGGAGCCAACGTGGCCAGCGGCTCTTACCCCGCCGACGCCATGGTCGTGATCCCGTGCAGCGTGGGCACGCTGGCTCGCATTGCCCACGGAGACGCGTCGCATCTGATCGAGCGCGCGGCTGACGTCACCCTCAAAGAGAAGCGTCCGCTGGTGCTGTGCGTGCGCGAGACGCCGCTCAACAAAATCCACATCCGCAACATGTACCGGGCCGCCGATGCCGGTGCGACCGTCTTTCCGCTGATTCCGGCCTTCTACTACCGTCCGGCCTCGCTGGAAGAAATGGCCCGCGAGTTTGCCTACCGCGTACTGGCCCATCTGGGACTGCCCCAGCCTCGCGCCTTTCGCTGGAAAGGCTGACAGCTCAGCCACTTAGGTAAAGGCCACAAACAACACCCTACCTACGGTGAAATCGGCACATTTTCCGGGGAGGATTTCAGTGTAGAGAGTCGAAGGTGCCGGCGGCAGATGTCCGCCGGACATGTACGGTGGGATCTCCTTGTCGTGAGCCTTCTTTTATCTGGTTGACCATTGTTATTAACTATGATCCAATATAGTAGTCATGAGAGAGATCGCGATTTCCGAATTCAAGGCTAAGTGCCTTGCCCTGCTCGATCAGGTCCAGAAGACGAAGAAGCCGATTCGGGTGACGCGCTTCGGCAAGCCCGTCGCTGAAGTTGTCCCTCCGTCCCCTGCTCCATCGGCAGATTGGATTGGTTCGATGGAGGGGAAGAGCAAAATTCTTGGCGACATCATCTCTCCAGCCAGCGAAGAGTCCGACTGGGAGGTATTGCGGGATTGAAGCTGCTCCTCGACACGCACATCTGGTTGTGGAGCTTCATCGAGCCAATTCGCCTTGGTAAACGCACCCGGCACGAACTGCAGGACCCGAAAAACGAATTATGGCTCTCGCCCATCAGCACGTGGGAAGCTTTGACCCTGCACGACAAAGGACGCGTATACCTCGCCGCCGACGTGAAGGAATGGATTACACAGAACACCGCGCCATTTCGAGAAGCGCCGCTTACGCATGAGATTGCTGTCGCGGCTCAATTACTTCGATTGAGCCAGCGCGATCCGGCTGATCGGTTCCTCGCGGCTACGGCGAAGGTTCTTGGTCTGACGCTGGTTACAGCAGACGCTGGCCTGCTCGGTCTGGGAGAGATTGCCACTCTCGCGAACCGCTGAGCCGGCGCGCTGCCGTTTCTGTTGCTATTTCCGATACCCACTTTCGTGCCGGTTGACGCGTGCGGCGTTCCATAATAATCTGCCCGTACACCGGAAAGGAGGTGGTCGGATGACAAGTTCAGAAGGCGGTAGTAGAAGTATCCAAAGACCAGGTGAGGTGGCTGAGACTTAGAGCGGTTGCTCTAAGCGGGGCTTCGGTGTGGAGCGGGCGCTCTTGCCCGCTATGCACGAAGCTACAGCCCGCACACTACCGGTGAATAAGGATTGAGCGCCTGACGCAGGTCGGTCAGGGGCGTCAAGTTAGCTGAACCCGGAGTTGCCGTAGAGGCCACGTTAGAGTGACCACCTCTTGGTCAATCCCAAATAGTCCACCGGGCGGCCCGCAGGCTCAACTGAGCTTGCGGGCCGTTCTGCGTTTGGTGAAGATCTTGGCCACGGATTCCCACGGATTCTCACGGATCAAGACTGGAGTATGATTCCCTCCCATGGCCATGATTGATCCAGGACGTGAGCGGCAGCGTTTGGTCCAGTTCTACGCCGGACAGTTGGATGGGGAGTTGGAGAAAGTAGCGGGACAGGCGTACGAACTGACGGAGATTGCTCGCGAGGCGCTGGGGGCTGAGCTTGCCAAACGCGGTCTCAACGTCGAACTGATGGAGCAAAGGCCCGTGCCGCCCGCTTCGCCGGTCTTGCCGGGAGATCCTCCGCCTGAACCTCCGCCAGTTGAGCCGCCGCCGGAGGGCGAACTCGAACTGCGAAGGATGGTGACGATTCGTCAGTTTCGTGATCTGCCGGAAGCGCTGCTGGCTAAGGGCAGTCTCGAGTCGGCGGGAATCGAAGCGGTTTTGACCGACGATAACATTGTGCGGCTGGATTGGTTCTGGTCGAATCTGATGGGAGGGATCAAGCTTAAGGTCGATCTGGAGGATGTTGCGGCAGCTAACGAAATTCTGAACCAGCCGATTCCGGACGGCTTTGACACCGCCGGTACGGGAGAATATCCGCAGCCACGTTGCCCGAGTTGCCAGTCCCTGGATGTCTCTTTTCAGGAACTGAACAAACCTGTCGCGTACGTTAGCGCGTATCTCGGGGTGCCGATTCCGTTCCACCGCCGGGCTTGGCGCTGCCACTCGTGTCATGCCGAGTGGGAAGACGAGGGTGTTCCCAACCCCACCGGTTCGTCTACCTGACTCGGTTTGCGTCAGAATCCGTCAGTTTCCCTTCGCCATCGTCAGTACGATGACCCGGTCCACTTCGTCCTTCTTAGCCAACGGAACTTTTAGGATCAGACCGTCGGCATTTTGGGTGAAGTCTACCGACGCGCCGTCGGCCAGTGCGCGGGCTGCAGTAACTTTGGCCGGGATCGGCGGCAGCGCCAGCAGCGGCGCACCCCAGTTCAGCACGTGCACATAAATCTTGTCAGCTTTTTGCGTGGTGACTCCCCAATCTCCGGGAGGGACCGGCCCGCCGCGAGTGCCGTAAATCGAATCGCCGTATTCTGAGAGCCATTCGCCGACGGCGTGCAAGCGGGTGACGAACTGGGGATCAATTTCGCCGTTCGCGTAAGGTCCGATATTCAGCAGCAGATTGGAATCGGCGCCGGCGGTCCGCACCAGTCGTCGCTCCAGATCCGCAGGACTCTTGTAGTTGCTGTCGCCGATGTTGAACCCCCAGTTGTCGTTGAGCGTGTCGCAGCTTTCGAGCGGCAGTTGCGCGCTTACATACTTGGTGTTGAACCCGGCGCTGTTTTCTCCGGGCAAATCGCGTTCGAACGTCTGCACATCCTCGCCCGGGCGCGGCGTCTGATGATGGTTGGGAATAATGAGCGCGGCGGGCTGCAGTTGATGAATCAGGGCGTAGGTTTTCGGAAGATGCCAGTCGGCATCGGGCTTGTCCCACATGCCGTCAAACCAGATGCCGCCGATCGGCCCGTAGTTGGTGAGCAGTTCGCGCAACTGGCCGTCCATGTAGGTGTCGAGGTAGGCATTCCAGTCGCCGTGGTCGGGGCGGCCGTTGTCCCAGTCGGTGGCGCCGCGCGGGTAGTAGTCAGGATTGTGCCAGTCCAGCTGCGAATAATAAAAGAAGAGTTTGATACCTTGGCGGTGGCACTCGTCGGCCAGCATTTTCAGAGGATCCTTCTTGTAGGGCGTGCGCTGGACGATATTCCAATCCGACATTTTCGAGTCGAACATGGCAAAGCCGTCGTGGTGGCGCGAGGTAATCGTGATGTACTTCATGCCGGCGGCTTTGGCCAGAGCGACCCAGGTCCTGGCGTCGAATTTTTCGGGATCGAAGAATGCGGGCAGGCGGTTGTATTGGTCGAGCGTAAGCTTGCGATTATGAAAGACCCATTCTCCATCGCCCAGGACGCTGTAGACGCCCCAGTGAATGAACATGCCGAACTTCATGTCCTGAAATTCGCGGCGGGCCTGGAGGTTTTCAGGCGAGGGCTGGCAGTCGGTTTGGGCGAGAGCGGAACTGCAGGGCAAAAAGCAACCGATAAGAACAAAAAGAAGTGCGTGGGGGAAGCGGGACGCAGCGGTCATAATTTTGTCTCCCGGTGTAGTCTACGCCGTGAGGCGGCTAGAATTGGAAGCACCCAGAGTAGCTCAGATTAAAGCGTGGGGGTGAATCCGATGACGAAAGAAAATGGCTTGGTTCAGGTGCGATCGATTTGCCGCTAAAAGCACTCGTGGCTGAGGACGCGGCGGGCAAAGTCTCGGTAATCCACAACAGCCCCGAGTACCTGCAGCAGCGTCATGGCGTGCCCGATGAGTTAATCAAGAATCTTGCCGGCACAGGGGCAGTGATCGCGAAGGCTGTGGAATAATGGCGGCGGCGGAGCCAGCGTGAACGACAAAGCAAGTGTCAATCCCAACCGGGCGCGTAACTATGGCACATGAACAGGAAAAAGAAGCGGCGGCGCGAGCGAGTTTGCAGTTCATAAAAGACGGACAGGTAGTGGGGCTAGGCACTGGCTCGACTGCGGCGTATTTCATCAAGCTGCTGGCCGAGCAGGTCAAGAATGGGCGGCGGATTCGCGGCATTCCGACCTCGGTATGGTCGCGGGAACTGGCGCTCAGCCTGGGGATTCCGCTGACCACGCTCGATGAATGCCAGGAAATCGCGGTCACGGTGGATGGCGCTGACGAAGTCGATCCGCAACTGCGTTTGATCAAAGGCGGCGGCGGCGCGATGTTGCGGGAAAAGATCGTGGCCTCGGCCACGAAGCAGTTGGTCATTGTGGCGGATTCGTCGAAGCAGGTGCCGGTCCTGGGAAATTTTCCGGTTCCAGTCGAGGTGATTACGTTTGCTCAGGCGCTGGTGGGGAAGCGCATTCGAGAACTGGGCGCGGAAGTGCGGCTGCGAACCCTGGGCGACGGCAAGCCTTTCCTGACCGACGAAAAGAACCACATTCTCGATTGCCATTTTGGCCCGATCCGGGATGTGGAGGGTGTGGCCCGGCAGTTGAGCGACATGCCGGGACTGGTGGAGCACGGGTTGTTTGTCGGGATGGCGAGTGTGGCGTTGTTTGCCCGGGGCAGCGAGATTGTGGAGTTGCGACGCTGACCCACCAGGGCTAAAGCCCCCTTTTTTCAGGGCGAATAACGCGGCGCTAAAGCGCCGCTCTTCCACGTGGTGCCGAGCGGCGCAAGCGCGAACGTGAGTCGGGGTAAGGATAGGAAGGCAGATTCCTCGCTTTGCTCGGAATGACAAACGAGTAAAGATTCGGAATGACCAGCTTGAGAGTAAAGATAATGGCAACGGGAGCGCAACGAGGTTGGAGCGGGCCGTCGCGTAGGCGTGTACCGCGGTTTCTTCTGCAGGCCCCGCTGGACGTTACAGTGCGTCGGTCGGGCGTTCCGGACACGCTGCCGGGGCGTTCGGTGAACCTGGGCGAGCGCGGGATGGCGGTAATGCTGGCGGGAGAACTGGCGCCGGGCGAGATCGTCAGCATTGAGGTGCCCCTGCCGCTGGTGGCCGGGTTGCTGCGGACCAGAGCGATTGTGCGCTATCAGAACAAGCTGCGCTGCGGGCTCGAGTTTGTGGGGTTGTCGGCGAAACAGCGAGCGGCGATCCGCGATTGGGCCAAAGAGGCCAAGGTGGAAACGGAGTTCGTGGTCAGTGGGGCACCACGGTCCGGGAAAGACAAGGCCAAAGCGGCAGGAAGAACCGAAGGTGTTTCTGGTGGCTGGCTGCGCAGTCGCAGAGAAAAGCGGGTTGCGCTGGCATGGTTCATCGTTCTGGTTATCGCAGCGACTGTCGGCGGCGTGCTTTGGGGGCGCTGGAACCGGATATGGGAAGAACTGGAGTCGGGGCTGAAGAGTGAGCAGACTGCGGTCGCGGAGAAGCCGCAGGCCCAAGTGCCTGCCGAAGTAATGGAAAAGTTACTGATCCACCGCGTCGAGCCGACGTATCCAGCCGAGGCGCGGCGGGCGAATGTGCAGGGGATTATCGCTCTCGACATTGTGGTCGGACGCGACGGGTCGGTGGTGAGCATGCGGGCACTCAACGGTCCCGATGTGCTGGCGCATGCGGCGATGGACGCGATGCGCTGGTGGAAATTTGATCCCTATCGGATAAATGGGGACCCGGCAGTGGTGGAGACGACCGTCGCGGTGGAGTTCAAGCAGTAGAGAATTGGCGATGGTAGATTCCTGATTGACGATCCGCTCCAAAGCGGACGTTCCTACGGCCGCGGCTTGCGCAGGGCGCGAAGCACGACCACGCCGCTGATGGCGAAGCAGAGGACGGCTCCCAGCGCGGCGACCTGCAGGAGGGTGGCGCTCAGCCGGAACACGTCGGCGAGGATCGCGGCGAAGGCGAGGACAAGTCCCGCCACATTGAGCCATAGCGGGGCGTGGACCGGAGTGCCGATGTCTTTACGCAGCCGAAGTTCGAGCAGCAGCGCCGCCAACCCGATGGCCGCCACCACGACCAAGGCCAGCGGGCTGAAGAACGCGCTGCGGCTGGTATAGATCACCACCAAAGCCAGCGCGAGCAGAAGAAAGCCCGCGGCCAAGATGGTCCGACGGCGCGGCTTGGGAGAAGGTACCGGATTGGAAGCAGCGTCGGGCAAGGAGCTTCGTCCCAAGTTATACAGGGCGGGACGGAGGTTTTCAATCGAGCACCCAGCCAGATTCGGATAGCTTGTTTATCGGTGAGAGCCAAGACTTGACCTTGCACACCGTGCCGTCGGATGTGCTCGCTTCGGTCAGACGAACCGTTGGCTGGTCTTTTTACGGCGATCGCCTGATAGCGTCGATTGAGTCTCAGCGGCATCCTCCGATACCTGCCAACTCAAGGAAAGCCCGCTCCTTCATTACTTCCCTATTACTTCCCTCGATATGGCGCGGCCGTGCCTCGCACAACCTCAAGCTTCTGCTCCTTGGCGTCTTGGCGAACACCCCAGAACTCGCCATCGAAAAAACACGAAATTACCGTCTCCGGCATCTTGTCGGGAGGTTTCATCCGGTATTCTCCCAAGGGTTTTCCGGTTTGAGGATTGATCTCAAGAAGTAAGTCGAAGGCGTCTGGCCGATTGTCCTTCGCATCGGACTTGTTGAAACTCACGAACCAGTTGTGGTCAGTGCGAATGGGCGACCCGATGTCGTAGTCTTCTGGCGCCTTGATATTCACCACGCGCGCCTGGCCGCTCTCTTGAATTTCATAGATGCGCGGGATACTGGTGTACCTGCGCCAGAGAAGCACCTTCCCTTGCCAGGGCGTGAAGTAACTGAATGCCACGACTTCGTCGACCATTGCCGTGCATCCAGTGCAATTTTGGTCGTCCCCCGCGACGTCCTGCGACGTGCTGATGTCTTTCCGCAGGTCCAAATACCGCAGGAATTTTGCGCTGGAATCCAGGAGGGCGATCTGCGGCACTTGTTTCCGGTCCAACCCCTGCGCGATGATGTTTCCAGAGTCGAAGGTCGCGAACTTGTAAATCTGGAAAGGAAGATCATCGAGCGCAATTGCGCCCTTGTATGTGCCATCCTTATCAAAGCGTGCAATGTAGTTCCCTGCAACAGCATTTGTTGCGTCCTCTTCCGTCTGGACGCGCCCTTCTTCATCAGTCCAGGTTGTGATTTCCACTTTTGCATCGTCCATTCCTTGCACTTCGAAGGCGACACCCGAGCCCCATATCGATGGATTCACAGCACCGAATTTGTAAAATGGGTGCGGAACGTCCGTGATCTTCTCGTTAACGAAGGAAACGACGCCATTTGGCGTGAGAGCGGCAAGTCCCACCGGCGCGTAGTTTCCGCCGCCCACCGAAACGTAGACGTCGCCGTCACCTGCGCAATCGGTCTCGACCGCCTCTGATTGTGTGGTCCATGCCAACGGCAAGGCCTGATAGTCGGGGTCCTTCGATAACGTGATTTCGAGCACTGGCAGTGGTGCGCTTGGCGGCCCTTTCGCCGCGGTGGGCGTGTGCGTTTGGGCCTCAGCCGACGTCCACAGCAACAACCCGAGAACAAGGTAGATCCTTCCCCTCATTTTCGTAAATGTTAGCAGAGCGGAAGCGATAGTGGATTGGTTTCACAGTGAGCCGCCCGGTACTTGGCGAAAAATCTCGATAACGCTCAAAACCACACAATCGTGTCGATCACACGGCGTCGGGCGGGCCAGGGGGGCGCTGGGAGGTAGATACAGAACAATGCCTGTGTCCGATACATGAAGCCTTGCCAACGCAGTCCGCAAGGTGGGCTCAACCGATTACAACTTATCTGCGATCTTCTTCTCCGCCAGCTTCTCTGCCGTGGCTAGCGCGTCCGCGGCCTTCACCTTCACATCCGGCTCCACGCCCGTCCCCTCCCAGCTGGTCTTCGAGATGGGATTGATCACCTTGATGTCTGGCACCCGGATCATGAAGTGGTCGTCAATTCGACGCCCCATCGCTATGTGGCCTCGGCCCGAGGTCGTCTCACCGACTAACGTGGCTCGTTGCAGCATCTTCAGATCGTAGCTGAAACGCTCGGCGGCGGAAAAAGTCCTGGACGAAGTCAGCACAAACGCAGGCTTGTCCGCCAGCTTGTTGCCGGCAACCGGCGCCAGCGTCCAGCTTTGCTCGGTCGTGTTCTCGCCGCGGTTGTAGAAATCGTTCAGGTGCGTGGGACGATCGAAGAGGTAGGTCGCGAGAAGAGCGACCATGTTCGCGTAACCGCCGGGGTTGTCGCGCACGTCGAAGATGATCGCGTTCACGTTGTTCAGCTTGGCCATCGCGGCTGCGGCCCGCGTCCCGCAGATGTCCGCATCCGGAAACGAATTGAACTTCAAATAGCCGATGTTGTGCGGCAGCACGCGCACCATCTCAAGTCTGCAGTTGGTTCTTTCCATCTCCTTACGGTAGGCCGAGATGTCTTCGGCGGTTGGCGGTCGAGGAATCTCCGGCGCAATGGCCGCGCCGTAGACCATGACCACATGTTTGTCGTGGCTCACGTCCTGCATTTGCTGAGTCAACAAACCGGCAAAAGCCTTGCCATCGGTGGCGGCCTCGTCTTCGCCGTTCTGCTCATGCGCCCGCAGCGCAGCCGCCATTTTCTGCGCCATGCCCGGATCCACGTAGTATTTCGTCAGATTCGCGATCGCCCCATCAATCACGCGTTGCCGTTCAGGGGCATCGATCGTGGCGTTTCGGACCGCGCCGGACGTTACCCCGGCAGCGGCCTGATTTGCGGCATCCGTCGGTTCCGGTTCAGCCGACGCAACCCCGGCCTGCTGAGGGTTTGACTCCGCCGCCGGGGCAATCGCTCCGTTTTGTGCCGCGTTGGCGACAGCGGCTGTCGTTGTCACGTTGGCGGCGCGCCCGGGAGGGGCTGGGCGCGAGATGCCTTCGCCGTTCTGCGGTAACTCTGGGACCGGTAGTGTGCTCGGCGCCGGCTTTTGGCCGGCTGGCGAAGATCGCAAAGACCTCGAGAAGCCGTTCTGTGTGTCTCTCGCCGGGCGTGATGCAATCTCCGGTTCCTCCGACGACGCCGGCGCCACCGCATGCTCCTCAAACGATGAAGAACTTTCAAACTGCGCTTCCGGAATATGCACGTGCAGCACGTAAATCCAGCTGTAGCGGATGGCGAAACAGGTCAGGCAGAAGACAACCGCGGTCAGCAACAGTCCGTGAACGACGGCGGCCGTTCGCGGGCGAAAAGGATCGAGGGTGTAGAACGATGGGATGCCATCGGATGCGGTTTCCGCTGTGGGTGCGGGAGAAATGTCGTACCAGAACTCCGGGCGCAACGCCCACTGTCGGGCCAGCGAGACAAGGCCATCCCCGAGCAGCTTGAATCTGGCCTGACATTCCGCCGCCTGGTCGAAAATTGAAAGCATCTCTTCCGCAAACCGTTTGCGAAAGCTGGGCGGGTGCAGACGCAGCAGGCAGCGGTATAAAGACCGGAGCATCACGCCCTCCTTGGCTTGGCGATCTGCGGCCTGGTCATTTGCAGGCGCACCCGTGCCTCCCGCACTACGCCGGCCAGGCGGGCAGTCTCTGCCGTAAGAACGCCGCGGCCGAGCGAGGTCAGACGGTAGTAGCGGCGACGCGGGTCATCGTCCCCGGCACGCTGCCCCAGTTCTTCCAGCCACTGCCGCCGGATCAGCTTTTGCAGGTTGTCGTAGAGCGTGCCCGGGCCCAGTTTGTACTTCCCCTCGGACTGCCGGGCCACCTCCTGCATGATGCCGTAGCCATGGAGATCGTCGGCGGCCAGGGAAAGCAGGATATGCAGGGTGGCCGGAGATAAAGGCAGAGCGCTGGTGACGTCATCATTCATAAGTCGGACTCCCCGTTATATCGGATTCCGAGTTATATGGCAAGCGCTAACTTCCCAACTCTAATGCGAGGTTGGGCGCAGCCGTCAGGCGCTCCGTACGCCGCGCAGCCATTCTGCACGCCGGGGATCGCCGTTATGGACAGCATAGAGAACGAGTTCAACCCGGCTGGAGATGCCGAGATTCTCGAAAATGCGGAAGAGATATTTCTTGATGGTGTGCTCGCTGAGGTTCAGCTCGCGGGCGATCTCGCGATTGCCCAGCCCTTCGGCGACGAGGGCAACGACCTGCTCCTCGCGGGGCGTGAGCAGCGGGCGCCCGCGCGCGTTGACTACTCGCAACGAAGGTACTTCGGAGACAAGATCGATCAGATAGTTGAGGTGTTCGGTGCTGGCCCAGATCTGGCCCGCTGCCACGCGCAGCAAACACTTGCACAGCAGGCGCAGGTTGGAGTCGGTGATGGTGAAAATGCCGCGCGCACCGGAGCGGAATGCATTGACGACCAGCTCGCGGTCGCAGGACTCAACCAGGAGCACCTTGGAGACCTCCGGATGCGACAGGTGGAAGCTGCGCAACGTCATGACCGTATCGGAGATGCTGACCGGCGGAGTCACTGACAGAAGCGCCACCTGAGGAGGCGCTGCGGCAACGGCCTGGAGAATGGCGACGGTCTCCAGCGGGCAGGTGGTGATATGGAAGTCCGGAAGGCGGCGAAGAGCGCGGGTGAGCAACTGCGCTTGCATTCGATTGGAGTCCGCGACGAGAACGCTGATCGCGTCCGAAGCGGCGGCGGACGGCGGACTCATAATACTGGTCTCCCGACTACAGTAGAGAAACGATGTTGCGATTGTAGGGAGTGCGGAGTCGTTCCACAAGGAAACTGGTCACAAAATCTGAGTGCGACTTTCAAATCGGGAATTGAGATTTTAGTGCGGTGAGGTTCCCGGGCGGAAACAACGTGGGTTGTGGATGCTCGTGAAGTTGCGCGGCCCGGCGGCTCTTAAACGGTCGCTTGCGGATGAGATTTGGTGATGGCGATCACAACCTCAGTTTCGGGAAGGGAAATCGGGACGGCATTCGTTTTCCAAGCGTGTGACCTGACAAACATGCAAGTCCACTTTTGGGGGTATACCGAGAGGGGGATATCCCAGCGCGGTTTTCGCTCGTTCCCCACGCATCGGGCTCGCCACAAATTGTTGATTTGACAACAGGCTCTCCTTCTGCGGGGCATCTTTGCGGCGGCGCAAGTCGGTCCACTTTTGTGTACGGAACTTCCCATGTCTTGCTGATTCGGGCCAGTGACTTTAACTTGCGCAATAGAGCGCCAGGGAATGCAAGTGACGCTCGCAGCAAATGCACGGAGCAGGGAAAGGGTACGGCGCAGGGAAAAACTCATGAAGCGCCTTTTCATATTCCCCCGATTCATCGCGATCGTGCTTTTGCTGTTGCAGTATGCTTTGGCCGTTTTCGCGCAGGAGGTGACCAGAAAGGACCTGGGCGAAAACAAAGAGACCTCCCGAACCGGCATAACCGGGACTGGAGCGGGAGGAAGCAGTACCACGGCCGCAACGCCTGGCGGAGCGGATGGCCAGGGAAACCCTTTGCTCGGAGGGAAGCGCCATCCGCTCTACCGGCTGCGTCCCAGCGACGTGGTGGAGATCAGCTTTACTGTTGCGCCGGAGTTCAACCAGACCCTGACCGTGCAGCCCGACGGCTACGTGATGCTGAGGGATGCCGGCATGGTCGAGGTGCAGGGGTTGAATCTGGCGGAGTTCGCCGCGGCGGTCGAGAAGGCATACCGCGGCTATCTTCACGATCCCCAAGTCGCAGTGGCGCTGAAGGATTTCGAACGTCCCTACTTCGTCGTGGGAGGCCAGGTGGGGCGGCCCGGCAAGTACGAACTGCGCACGGATGCGACTGTGGCCGAGGCGGTGCAAATTGCCGGAGGATTAACGCCGGCAGCGAAGCACTCCCAGGTAGTGCTGTTCCGGCGAGTCAACGACGATCTGGTGGAAACGCGCCCGCTCAATCTGAAAACGATGCTGAAGCAGAGACGCCTCAAAGAAGATGCGCATCTGCAGCCGGGGGACCTGGTATTTGTTCCGCAAAATGAGATCTCGAAGATCGACCGCTTCCTGACCAAGCCTTCCGTGAGCATGTACGTGGACCCGACGCAGTTCTAGAAAGTGGTTCTCGCACTGCCATGTCAGACGAAGACCCAATTCGCAGACGGGTCCCGACAGCAGCACCCACATTGCGCGAGTTGGCCATGGTGCTTTTCCGCCAGCGCAGAGCTTTCGCTTGCGTCTTCGGATTGGTCATTGCAGCGGCCATCCTCTATTTGTTCGCAGGAGCAAGGTACCGGGCGGATATGAAGATCCTGGTGCGGCCGGGACGGGCCGATGCTCCGGTGAGCGCGCAGGAAAACGCTCCGATCGACCTTACGCGCCTGGAGATTAGCGAAGAGGAATTGAATTCGGAGGTGGAACTGCGCCACCAGAGCACGAGTTCGCCGCCAACACGTCGAGTTTGCCATCCCCGTTCACGTCTGCGATGGCGGTTGCATAGGTGTAAGTTCCACCTGAAGCGTAAGTAGCTGGCCCGCTAAAACCGCCGCCCCCGTTACCCATGAATACAGCCACCGAGCCGCCGCCGCTCAAACAAGACATGAAGGTAATTGCGCAATAGTTGGCCACCGCCAAGTCGGGCCAGCCGTCGCCGTTGAGATCGCCCACCGCGACATACTCGGCATAGACTCCGCCTGTGGGATAGACCCCAATCGAGAAGGAAGGAGCGAAAGAGGTCATGGCGCTGAGGGAAAGCTTTTTCTGATCCCGCGCCACGGGAATGTGCACTGGAGGCAGGTTGGCAGTCTGCGGCCCGGGTAACAAGAAATACCTTCCAGAGGGCTGCCGGGCGACCGCCTGCTGCGCGGCCGCCGGGGCGACAAGAAAAAGGATGACGATTGCGACAACCACAGCAAGAAGAGAAAAAAGACGGTGGGCCTCGGAGCCGTGCTTTGCGAACATGGGAGACCTCCTTGACTGCGGGCAGTCGAGGTCTGATCAATCGTCAGGAAATGCGTGTCGAGACGGTCTACAGGCCGGGAGAGCCTGTTGGGATTAGTCGGCGCTGATCGTGCAGCCAAAACTGTACGTGCGGACGTGCAGCTTTTCAGTGACCACAGTCACACGGTTATGGGAAGGACGCATCTTCAACCGTGCCGTTAGGACTGGATCACGATCGGTCCAGGATTAGCGACCTGATTTTCTTCGCGCGCTTTGTGAATCCTCCGCAAACTTTGCGGTGATTGTTCTTGCCACGGAGCCCCGCAGAGAATTGCCGCGAGGGCGTAACAAGTAAGGATATAACGGCAAAGCTGAGGATTCGCACTCAGGACGGGCTAATCCCGTTTTTTTTTATTACAATCAAGTGCCTGCGAAAGACAGGCGATCATGACCGAGAGTACGCGCTACAAAGGCATCATTCTGGCGGGCGGATCGGGGTCACGACTCTATCCGGTGACGCAGGCCGTGGGCAAGAGTCTGCTTCCCGTCTACAACAAACCCATGGTTTATTACCCGCTGTGCACGCTGATGCTGGCGGGGATTCGCGATATCTTGCTCATCTCGACTCCGGACGACGTCCCCAAGTTTCAAGCGTTACTCCGTGACGGCAGCCAGTATGGCATTCGTTTGCAGTACCGGGTGCAGCTCAAGCCCGAAGGGATCGCGCAGGCGTTTCTCGTGGGCGAAGAGTTTCTTGCCGGCAGTCCCTGTGCCCTGGTTCTGGGCGATAACATTTTCTACGGTCACGACCTGGTGCGCGACTTGCGGGAGGCGGCGCAAACCGTCGGCGGGGCACGCATTTTCGCCTACCCGGTGCACGACCCGGAGCGCTACGGAGTGGTGGAATTCGACGCCGAAGGCCGGGCCTTGAGCATCGAAGAGAAGCCGAAGCAGCCCAAGTCGCGCTATGCCGTAACCGGGCTCTATTTCTACGATTCTGACGTGGTGAAGATCGTGAAATCGCTGAAACCGAGCGCCCGCGGCGAACTCGAGATCACCGACGTCAACCGCGCCTACTTGAAAAGCGAAAAACTAAGAGTCGTGGTGATGGGGCGTGGTATGGCGTGGCTCGACACCGGGACGCACGAGTCGCTGATGGATGCCGCGCTTTACATTCAGGCGATCGAGAAGCGGCAGGGATTGATGGTCGCGTGCCCGGAGGAGATCGCGTACCGTTCCGGCTACATCTCTCGAACCCAGGTGGAACAGATCGCGAGCGCGATGAAGAACAGCAGCTACGGCGCATATCTGCTGCAGCTTTTGACGGAGAAGGTATTCTGATGGGTGCAGCTTCCGTGGTGAAACCTGCGATGGATGCGTTCAAGAAAAGCTCGACTTCTCTGCCCGGCCTGGTGCTTCTCGAGCCGCGCGTGTTCGGCGACGGGCGCGGATTCTTCCTGGAAAGCTACAACCAGCGCGCCCTGGCGGACCTGGGCATCCAGGATCGGTTTGTGCAGGACAATCATTCCTGTTCTCAGCGCAATGTCCTGCGCGGGCTGCATTACCAGATCAAGCATCCGCAGGGCAAACTGGTGCGGGTGGTGGAAGGCGAGATCCTCGATGTTGCCGTGGACCTGCGCCGCGGTTCGCCAACGTTTGGCAAATGGGAAGCCGTTCGCTTGTCCGGCGACAACCGGCGCATCTTGTGGATACCGGCGGGCCTTGCCCACGGATTCTGCGTGACTTCTGACCAGGCTCACGTCCTCTATAAAGCCACCGATTACTACGCTCCGGAGTACGAGCGCACTCTGGCGTGGAACGATCCGGACTTGAAGATTGACTGGGAACTGGAAGGCGAGCCAATCGTATCTCCAAAGGACCAGCGCGGTGTTGCTCTACGCGATGCCGAGACCTTCGCCTAGCTGCGGGAAATCAAGAACCATGCGAGTGATCATTTTTGGCGCCTCCGGCTTGTTGGGCCAGGCTCTCATGCGCGAGTGGAACGGAGACCAGGTTGCGGGTTTCAGCGTTGAGGATGTGGACATTCGGGACGTAACCAAGGTGCGCGAGATCATTGAGAAGCAGAAACCGGAATGGATCGTGTTGGGAGCTGCTTACACGGATGTGGATGGTTGCGAGAACAATCGGGAACTGGCGTTCGCGGTGAATCGCGATGGAGCAGTCAATGTTGCCCAAGCGGCGAATCAGGCGGGCGCGCAACTGCTCTTTCTCAGCTCGGATTATGTTTTCGACGGAACGAAAACATCCCCCTATGAGATTGACGATGCCCGGAATCCGCAGAGCATCTACGGTCGGTCGAAGGCGGAGGCAGAGGTCCGGTTGCTGGAAGTCCTTCCGCAGTGCTGCATCGTAAGGACAGCGTGGATGTTCGGCATGGGCGGCAAATGCTTCCCGGACACGATCCTGAAGCTGGCGGCCAGTCGCCCCGCGCTGGATGTTGTGAACGACCAGCGTGGCTGTCCTACGTACTCTGTGGATCTGGCGCAGGCGATCATCCAACTGTGCCGCAAGGGCGCGACCGGCATTGTGCATGTCACGAACGCTGGCGACTGTTCCTGGTTTGAGTTCGCGCGCGAGATCGTGAGGAGCGCGGGACTCGCGACCGAAGTGCGTCCGGTCAGCACAGAGCAAATGGCGCGTCCCGCGCCGCGACCCGCTTACTCCGTTTTGTCGGCGACGAGCCTGCGGGGTTATGGAATCGCCATGCCCACGTGGCAGGATGCACTCCGCCGATATCTCGCGGAACGGCGGGCGTGAACGCTTCGGATGTCAACCGAACCGCCTCATTCTAAGACGTTTACACCATCCCCTGGCACGTTGGACCCTCCCCCTTTCGTAAGCCAACACGCCCCACTTGCGTCTGGTCTCTAATTACCTCCGTAATACCGAACTGTCCTAGCGCGAAACTTACAATGCTAGCGTGGGGATTATAGCGCTGAAGCACGCCCGGGGATGGACGGCCACCATGTGTGTTCTGGTGTGCGCCCACGTTCTTCTGTCTCTGAGCGTGCCGCGCGGCTTTGCGCTCACAGCCTTTGGCGACCTACTGCAGAGTGTTCTTTTGTTCTGCGCGACGGCGGCCATTCTGGCCAACGTAAAGTCTGCTTCCCGAAAAACTGGCCTTTTCTGGACCCTCATGGGTCTGGGCTTTGGCATGTGGTTCTTTGTGCAGTTGCTGTGGACCTACTTCGAGGTCTTTCTGCGCCATGATGCCCCTGACCCGTTTGTCGGCGACGTGATTCTGTTCCTGCGCGTAGTTCCCATGATGGCGGCGGTGGCTGTGCAACCGCACCTGCGCCAGGGTGATCACGCCATCCGCGTCGGCACTCTTGATTTCACCCTGCTGTTCACCTGGTGGCTCTTCCTCTATCTGTTTATCGTGATCCCCTGGCAGTATGTGTATCCGGCGGATCGCACGTACGGCCTCAGCTTCGACGTCTTGTACACCTGCGAACAACTGGTCCTGGGCCTGGGGTTGATCCGTGCGTGGTACCGCAGCACTGGCGTGTGGCGCGGCATTTACCGCGAGTTTTTTGCCGCCGCCCTGCTGTCTTGCGGAGGTTCGTTTCTGGCCAACGAGGCCATTGACCTGCATCTCTATTACACCGGCAGCCTGTTCGACGTGCCTCTGGTGCTGGCTATGGCTTGGTTCGTGCGCATTGGCCTGCTGGCGCGGGAGGCCACCGCGAAGGGCCCAGCCGAGGAGGTGGCCAGTCACGGCCAGGGCATGTGGAAAGCCCGCCTGGCCATGCTGGCGGTGTCCCTGACTCCGTTGCTGGTGGCCTGGGCTGAGTTTGGCGGCAATGCGCCGCAGCGCGTGCGATCCTATCGCCTGCTTCTGACGGTCGCGGTGATGGTGGTGATGGGATTCCTGATCATCCTGAAGCAACATTTGCTCGACCAGGAACTGCTGAGCCTGTTGCGCCTGACCCGGCACAATCTCGACGAAATGTGCCGCATGAAGGATGCGCTCGAAGGCAAAGAGCAATCGCTTCGCTGGCACAGTCTGGAACTGCAACGCAAGAATCTGGAGCTGCAGGAAATCTCTTTCACCGATGTCCTGACCGGCGCGTGGAACCGGCGCTACATGGAGGAGATCGTCACTGCGGAGGCCGAGCAGGTCCTGCGCAATTACCAGCGAGCGCGTGGCGGCGACATCCGCAAGCTGGACCACCGCGATCTGGTCTTCATCATCGTCGACATGGACTTCTTCAAGGAAGTGAATGACGAACACGGCCACCCGGCCGGCGACCGCCTGTTGCAACTGGTCGCGCAAAGGCTGGGCATGGTCGTACGCAAGTCCGATGTGCTGGTGCGCTGGGGAGGAGAAGAATTTCTCATCATGAGCCGCTCCACCGATCCCGCCGGGACCCCGGCATTCTGCGGCCGCATTCTCGAAGTCATGGCGGCGACACCGTTCGATTTGGGCCATGGCATCGTCGTGCGCAAGACCTGCTCGGTAGGATGGGCGGCGTTTCCCTGGTACCGCGGCGCTTATGAGGCGATCTGTGCCGAAGAATCCATCGCGTTGGCCGATGCGGCCTTGTATCGCGCGAAGGCGCTGGGCCGTAATGTCGGCGTGGGAATCGTGCCCAGCGACGGCGCCGTCAGAAATCTTCAGGCCATCACGGTGAAGTCGGTGGAGGAAGTCAACTCACGCCTGTCCCGCATTGTCCTGACGCAATGCCCGGTCAAGAACACGGCTTCCGGCGCGCAATTCGAAGCCACGCAGCCTACCAACAAGTCCAGCGTCTAACATCATGTGGGACGGCCGCCCTCGGCTGTCCGGTCGAGCGAAGCTCGACAGCGTAGTCCGTCCGACCACCCAGCTGAGACATTACCTCCCGCCTCGGAACGCTTGACCTGTGCCAGCCAGTTGTCTACATTGATAAGCCGGTTCTGATAACTCACGAGGCACACGTAGCCATGAATGCAAAGAATCCTGCCCGCAAGACGGGCCTGCGTCAGAAAGCACAACTCATGTCCGCATCGGAAATTGAGCGCACGTTGGTGCGGCTGGCATATGAGATCGTGGAAAAGAACGGCGGCGTCGACGCCCTGGGGCTGGTCGGAATTCGCCGCCGCGGCGTGCCCCTGGCCGAGCGGTTGGGCAAGATCATCACCCGCATCGAGAATGCCAAGGTCCCCGTCGGATCTCTCGATATCACCTTCTACCGCGACGATCTCTCGACCCTGGGGCCTAAGCCCGTGGTGCAGGAGAAAGAGATTGGGTTTGAGATCGAGGAAAAGAACATTGTGCTGGTAGACGATGTTCTGTTCACCGGCCGCACTACACGCGCCGCGCTCGATGCGCTCTTTGAGCACGGGAGGCCGCGGCGGGTGCAACTCTGCGTGCTGATTGACCGCGGACATCGCGAGATTCCCGTCGAGGCCACCTTCGTCGGCCGCAACGTGCAGACCACGATGAACGAAGTGATCGAGGTCAAACTGACTGAGATTGACGACGCGGAAAAAGTGCTGCTGATGGAAAAATAGGTGGCTGTAGGATTCGCGTCAGCCTTTCTTTGGCCTTAGATTTAGCTCTAGCTTTAGCCTCGGCCCTGCGCAAGCGTGGAAGAGCGGCCCTTCAGGGCCGCGTCAGGACGTTCGACCTTGTAGGGCTTTAGCCCCTGTGGTTCTTAGAGAATGCCGAAAAACACAAAAAGGACGGCGGTTGCACCGCCGTCCTTATTCGTTTCGGCAAGCAAACACCTACCCGATTTTCGCGCACACCGCCTTCGTCTGGGTGTAGAGATTGAGCACATCATGCCCCATCTCGCGGCCCCAGCCGGATTGCTTGTAGCCTCCGAACGGCAGCGCCGCGTCGAAGATGTTGTAGCAGTTGATCCAGACGGTGCCGGCACGCAGCAGTTCCGCCATGCGGTGCGCTTTGCTGATGTCGCGCGTCCACACCGCCGCGGCCAAACCGTAGTCGCTGTTGTTGGCGCGGGGAATAATCTCCTCGGGATCGGTAAACGGCATCGCTGTCACCACCGGCCCGAAGATTTCTTCCTTCACGACCTTCATGCTCTCCCGGGTGTCCACCAGGACCGTGGGCTCGACAAAGTATCCGCGGTCGCCTGCCTTGTGGCCGCCGACAACGGCTCTGGCGCCCTCTGCGAATCCGGCTTCGAGGTATCCGCACACGCGATTCAGTTGTTCCTCCGAGACCAGCGGTCCCATCTGCGTTTTCGGATCAAGTCCCGAGCCGACTCTGATTTTCTTTGCGTTCGCGGCCACTCCTTCGACGACCTGATCGTAAACCGCTTTTTCGACGTACAACCGCGAACCAGCACAGCAGCACTGGCCGTGGTTGAAGAAGATGGCGCTGGCAGAGCCAGGGATAGCGGCGTCGAGATCGGCATCCTTGAACACGACGTTGGGAGATTTCCCGCCCAACTCCAGCGAGACTTTCTTGAGGTTCCCGGCGGCGGCATGCACGATCAGTTTGCCCACTTCGGTTGAGCCGGTAAAGGCGATTTTGTCCACGTCAGGATGAGCTGCGAGCGCCGCTCCTGCTGTCTCGCCATAGCCGGGAACAATGTTGACTACGCCATCGGGGAACCCGGCCTCCTGAATCAGTTCGCCCAAACGCAGCGCCGAAAGCGGAGTTTGCTCGGCGGGCTTCAGCACCACCGTGCAACCGGTGGCCAGTGCCGGTCCCAGCTTCCACGCGGCCATGAGCAGCGGAAAGTTCCAGGGAATGATCTGCCCGACCACTCCAACCGGTTCGCGCAGCGTGTAAGCAAAATATTTTCCGCCGCCGGACGAGATGGGGATCGTATTGCCTTCGACCTTGGTGGCCCATCCCGCCATGTAACGGAACAGATCCACCGCCAGCGGCACGTCGGCTACCTTCGCGATCGCGAGCGGTTTGCCGTTGTCGAGACTCTCCAGGTAGCCGAACTCTTCCGTGTGCTGCTCCAGCAGATCGGCGAGTTTCCAGATCAGACGCCCGCGTTCCGACGCGGTCGTCCGGCGCCAAGGGCCGTTGTCAAAAGCGTCGCGCGCGGCCTTCACCGCCTGGTTGATATCTTCGCGATCACCTTCCGCAACCTGGGCGAGAACCTCGCCCGTTGCCGGGTTGTAGGTGGGAAAGGTCTTGCCCGAGACGGCATTCACCCACTTGCCGTTGATCAGCATCTTGCGTGGTTTTTCAATGAACTCCGCGACCTGCGGATGAATTTCGACGGAAACTGCGATGCCCATACGTCCTCCTTAGTGAAGCAAATTGCAAGAGAGAATAATTCCGGACGGATGAAAGCGCTTCGAGAATGCTAGCGCCGGACCAGAACAAATGCAACTGCGCCCAGGTGGCTGCTCTGAGTGGTCCTGTGTGGGGACAGCCGCCCTCGGCTGTCCGGTCGAGCGCAGCTCGACCCGCTACTCCCCGTACGGTACCCAGATATTCTTTACCTGCGTGGCATGCTCCAGGAACCATCGTCCCTCACCCTGTTTGGCGTCGAACCAGTCAATCGCGCGCCCCTCGTTGGTCCACACTTGCTTCAGATTTCCAGTGGACATCGTTTTCGCTGACGCGACGGTCGCCTCATCTCCATAACACCAGATGGCGTCCACGTCGTCGTGTTCGGCCAGTGTCTTCAAAAGTTGCGATGCATATCCGGTGACAATGTTCACCGCGCCGCCCGGTAGATCGCTCGTATCGAACAACTGATAGAGATCGCCGGTAATCAGCGGGTATTTTTCCGAAGGAACCGCAATCACGGTGTTGCCGGCCGCGAGCAGCGGCATCACCAGCGAGAAGAACCCCAACAGAGGCGCGTCCGCCGGACAGATCACGCCCACGGTTCCAATCGGCTCGTTCATCGCAATCGCGATGTTGCGGAACGGCGGATTATGCACCGCGCCGTCGAACTTATCAGCCCAAGCCGCGTACGAGAAAATGCGCTCGATACTGCGATCGACTTCAGCCGCCGCTTGCTTCTCGCCCACGACCGCTGCCAGCCGGTGAACGATTTCTTCCCGCCGCTGCGCCAGATTCTCCGCGCAGTAATAGAGAACCTGGGTCCGATTGTGCGCCGTCGCTTTCGACCAGGCTTCCGCTTTGCGCGCGGCTTCGACGGCGTTACGAATATCTTTGCGATTGCCCAGCGGAGCTTCGCCCAGCAACCGCCCGTCCGCCGCCCGCACCGCCATGCTGTAGCCGGAATCGGGCCGCGCCTGCTTGCCGCCAATGTAGAGCTTGACCGTGCTATCGATGGCGGGGGTACTCTCCGCGGGTTCTTCGTCCAGCGCGGTGGGTGCCGTCGCCGCTGCGCTCGCCGGCAGTTTCGGAGCGTGCTTGAACCACGCAGGCTCCATGTATTCGAGCAAGCCTTCGCGGCCGCCCTCGCGACCGTAGCCGCTCTCGCGGTATCCGCCAAAACCGCACGCTGCATCGAACAGGTTGGCGCAGTTCACCCAGACCACGCCTGCTTTCAGTTGCGCAGCCACATGTAGCGCCACGTTGACGCTCTCGCTCCACACGCACGACGCCAGGCCATACACCGTGTTATTGGCCAGTTCCACCGCCTCTCGCGGCGTGCGAAACGTCATCGCCGCAAGCACTGGCCCGAAAATTTCCTGCTGCGCCACGATCGATGTGGGATGCACATTGCTCAGCAGAGTCGGCGGATAATAAAAACCGCGCGACGGCAACGCCACCTGCGGTTGCCAGCAGGTCGCACCCTCCGCCACGCCCTGCTTCACCATGCGCTCGATGCGATCCAGTTGCACCCGCGCCACGATGGCCCCGATATCAATCGCTTTGTCGAGCGGCGGCCCAATGCGCAGTGTGCTCATGCGATCGCGGATCTTCCCGATCAGCGTCTCGGCAATACTCTCCTGCATCAGCAGGCGCGAGCCCGCGCAACAAACCTGGCCCTGATTGAACCAGATTCCGTCCACCAAACCTTCGACAGCGCTGTCGAGATCGGCATCCTCAAAAATAATGAAGGGAGACTTCCCGCCCAGTTCGAGCGACAGCCGTTTGTGACTGGACGCGGTCGCGCCGCGGATGGCGCGCCCGACTTCGGTCGAGCCGGTGAAGGCAATCTTGTCCACATCGGGATGCTTCACCAGCGCTTCGCCGGTTGAGCCGTCCCCGGTCACGATGTTGACCACCCCGGGCGGCAGGCCGGCTTCCTGGCACAATTCGGCAAACGCCAGCGCGGTCAGCGGCGTAAACTCCGCCGGCTTCAGAACGACTGTGTTTCCCGTGGCCAGCGCCGGCGCGATCTTCCACGCCAGCATCAGCAACGGAAAATTCCACGGGATAATCTGGCCTACCACGCCGCAAGGTTCGTACTCCGGGAACTCCTGCGGGAGCAACTGCGCCCAGCCGGCGTGATAGTAGAAATGCCGCGCCACCAGCGGAATATCAATGTCGCGGCTCTCGCGGATGGGCTTGCCGTTGTCCATGGTTTCGAGCACCGCGAGCAGCCGGGAATGTTTTTGCACCAGCCGCGCCAGAGCGTACAAATATCGCGCGCGAATATGCGGAGATAGCGCGCGCCATTTTGCAGATGCGGCCCGCGCGGCGCGAACCGCTGCATCAATGTCGGCCTCGCTGCCTTGTGCGACTGAAGCGAGTTTCTCGCCGGCCGAGGGATCGACCGTGTCGAAATACTCGCCCGCCGCCGGCGCCTGCCATGCTCCGTTGATGAACAGCGCAAACCGGCGCTGGTGCGCGTCCAACCACGCGCCTGCTTCTTTGGGATCTTCGGGAGCCGGCCCGTACTCCATGGTGACGAATTTTTCCGCAATGCTCATATAGATCTCTCTCACGCCATCGGATGCCGGTACTCCGCCGAGTACCGCCCGGTTGCGTGGCGCTCTAGTTGCCGCTCGATATCTCCCAACAGCCCGCTCGCGCCCAGGCGAAACAACTCCGCGCACATCCACGACGGTCCCAGTTCTTCTTTCATTAAGGCAAGCCAGTCAAGAGACTGCTTGGCGGTTCGAATTCCGCCCGCCGGCTTGAATCCGACGGCCATTCCGGTTCGCTGCGCGTATTCGCGGATCGCCCGCGCCATTACCAGACTCACCGGCAGCGTGGCGTTGGTCGGCTCTTTTCCGGTAGAAGTCTTGATGAAACCCGCACCTGCCATCATGGCCGCAAAGCTGGCGCGCGCCACGTTGCGCAGCGTCAACAGATCGCCCGTTCCCAGGATGACCTTCATGTGAGTCGCGCCACAAGCTTGTTTGAACGCCGCAATCTCATCGTAGAGCGCCTGCCAGCGTCCGCCAAAAACGTGGGCGCGCGTGATGACCACGTCAATTTCATGGGCGCCTGCTTCCACCGATCTTCGAATTTCCGCCACGCGTTCGGCCAGCGGCGACAAGCCCGTCGGAAACCCCGTCGACACCGCCGCCACCCGCACACCGCTTCCTTCCAGCGCATGCAGTGCGGTCTCGACAAATAAGTGATAAACGCAGACGGCCGCGACCTTTACGTTGAGTTCCTCGATGCCGAGCTTCTGCACGAGATCCTGCCGAATCGGCTGGCGCGCCTTGGCGCAAAGCCGACGTACCCGCTCCTCGGTGTCGTTGCCGGAAAGCGTGGTCAGATCCATGCACGTAATGGCGCGCAGCAGCCACGCCGCCTGCCATTCTTTCTTCACGGTTCGCCGTGCGACTTGGGTTTGCGCGCGGCGTTCCACGGCGCTTGTGTTCACTCGAACTTCCTGAATCCAATTCGGGTCGAGCGGGATGCCGGAGTTAGCCTGAAGCTCACGTCCGCCGAGCGTGGCGATCGCCCGCGGAGACTGCGGGTTCCGCGCCGCAACATCACTTCCAGTTCGACTTGTCTGCTTGGCTGACACGAGGTGGTATTGTACGGCACGGTACGACTGGATTGGAACCATGCCCGCGGATTGGTTCCAGAACTTGGAGCCCCGGACGCTGGAGTCCGGACGTTTGGATTCCCCGACGTATGGAGCCCCGGACGTTTGGGGCCCCCGACGCTTGGAACCTCGGACGTTTTGGAGCCCCGGACGCCCTCGTCCGGGGTCGACCAAGCGGGCGGACGCAGGCTGTTTTGAATCTGAGAGAACGCAGTCGCCAAGCGTATGGATCAAGATTCAGGAGGGCCCATTGCCCACGGGGCGCGGACGTGGGCGTCCGCCGCTCCAGGGTTTACAATAGCGCACGTTCTTATGCCTCAGAGAAACATTCCTCCTGCTCTTCGCGCCAAGCTCGAGCAAGCCGCTGCCGAGGTCATGAAGAACGCTCACGCTCCTTACTCGAATTTTCACGTGGGAGCGGCGATCTTGCTGACCAATGGGAAAGTTTTCTCCGGCTGCAACGTGGAGAATGCTTCCTACGGCTTGACCAATTGCGCCGAGCGCACCGCGATTTTTTCCGCGGTCGCGCAACTGGGACCGAAAATCGAGATTCGGGCCGTCGCCGTCACCAACGATCATGGTGCCGCTTGCTCGCCGTGCGGTGCATGCCGCCAGGTGATTTATGAATTCGGTCCCGACGCTATTGTTTTCTTTCGCGGCAAGCGCGGGCCGAAGCAGGCGCGCATTAGCGAACTTCTTCCGGAAGGATTTCGCCTCCAGTGAGCCTGCCAACCTCGGTCTCTCAAACTTTCCGCGCCATTGATGTGATTCGCAAAAAGCGCGACGGCATGGAGCTTTCGCGCGGTGAGATCGAAGGCCTGGTCAGCGCTTACACCAAAGGCGAGATTCCCGACTATCAGGTTTCCGCTTGGCTGATGGCCGTGGTGCTGCGCGGCATGACGCGCCCCGAAACCGCTGCGCTCACCGACGCCATGCTGCGCTCGGGCGAGGTGCTCGATCTGTCTTCGCTGCCCGGGCGAAAAGTTGACAAGCACTCCACCGGAGGCGTCGGCGACAAAACTTCGCTGGTGCTCGCTCCACTCGTCGCCGCGGCCGGCGTTTTCGTCCCCATGATCAGCGGCCGCGGCCTCGGCCACACCGGCGGCACGCTCGACAAGCTCGAGGCCATCCCCGGCTTCAATGTGAATCTTTCCGTGGCCGAATTCCGCCGCGTGCTCGCAACCTGCGGCTGCGCCATGATCGGCCAGACCGCCGAAATCGCTCCCGCCGATCGCAAGCTTTATGCCCTGCGCGACGTAACTGGAACCGTCGAGAGTCCGTATCTGATTTGCGCTTCCATCATGAGCAAGAAGCTGGCCGAGGGCATTGACGCACTGGTGCTCGACGTGAAAACCGGCTCTGGCGCATTCATGAAGAGCGAAAAAGACGCGGCCTTTCTCGCCGAACTCATGGTTGAAACCGGCCAGCGCATGGGCAAGCAAGTGGTCGCACTGATCACCGATATGGACCAGCCTTTGGGCAACATGATCGGCAACGCGCTCGAAGTCGTCGAGGTGGTCGAAGTCTTGCGCGGCCGTGGTCCCGAAGACTTGCGCGAACTTTGCCTCGAACTCGCGGGATGGATGCTGCATCTGGGCGGCGTCTCAAAAACCGTTGCCGAAGGAAAGCAACAGAGCGCGAAACTGATTTCCTCGGGCAAGGCTCTCGAAAAATTTCGCCAGATGATCGAACTGCAAGGCGGCGATCCGCGCGTGATAGATGACGCCAAGCGCCTGCCGCAGGCGCAAGACACCATGCCGGCTGCGAGTGCAAAACCCGGCTACATCGCATCCATGCAATGCGAACAGATCGGCACGGCCTGTGTGATTCTCGGCGGCGGGCGCGAGCGTAAGGAAGATTCCGTCGATCCAGCGGTGGGAATTGTGCTGCACAAGAAGGTTGGAGATCGCGTTGCCGCCGGCGAGCCGCTGGCCACGATTTACTACAATGCGGAAGCGCGGGCGGCACGCGCCCGGCAATTGATCGAAGCCGGTTGCCAGATTGCGAATGTGCCCCCTGCTGAGAAGCGCCCGTTGGTGCATCGCGTCATCGGCGGGTCGAAATGAAATCGTGTAGCCCCGGACGCATTCGTCCGGGGTCGCGCGCAGCGCGAGGAATGTGGATCTGCACTCATAGGGGCGGACGAATGCGTCCGCCCCTACACAAGCCTTTAGGAGAACAAACTGAATGGGACGATTCACAGGAATTCTCGGTTTGTTGACCATGCTCGGGCTGGCTTACATCTTCTCCACCAACCGCCGCGCCATTCGCATCAAGACGGTAGCGTGGGGCCTGGGCCTGCAACTGGCGTTTGCCGTATTTGTGCTGCGCGTCGAGTTCGGCCGCCGCGTGTTTCAATCTGCCGGCGCCGCCGTCAATCGTCTGCTCAGCTATGCGTTCGTCGGCTCGGAGTTTGTCTTCGGAGATCTGGGCAAGCAGGCCTCACACGCCGGTTTTGTATTCGCCTTTCAGGTGCTTCCGACGGTCATCTTCATTTGCGCCCTCTTCGCCATCCTGTACCACTACGGAATCATGCAATTCATCATTCGCATAGCGGCGTGGGTGATGACGCGTGTCATGGGCGCCAGCGGCGCCGAGTCGCTGAACGTGGCCGCCAGCATTTTCATGGGGCAAACCGAAGCGCCGGTGACCATCCGGCCGTTCCTGCCGGACCTGACCCGCTCCGAGCTGATGACCGTGATGACCAGCGGGATGGCGCACGTTTCCGGCGGAATCATGGCTGCCTACATCGCCTTCGGCATTGAGCCGAAACACCTCCTCAGCGCCGTCATTATGACTGCTCCTGGCACCATCCTGATTTCGAAGATGCTGGTGCCCGAGACGGAAGTGCCGAAAACCGCTGGACGCGTCGTCATGAGCGAAGAGGAAGAGCAAACCGAAAAAAAGGAAAACCTTCTGGGCGCGGTGGCCCGCGGCACTGGCGACGGTCTGCACATGGCTCTCAACATCGCCGCTATGCTGATTGCGTTTCTGGCGTTGATTGCCTTACTCGACGGCATCCTGCACGGAATTCACAATGGCCTGGCGCATTTCGGCCTTCTGTGGTTCCCGTCGAGCCTGGAAAGTATTTTCGGCGTGCTGTTCTCCCCGGTTGCCTGGGTGATCGGCATTCCCTGGCACGATTGCCACACGATCGGCAACCTGCTGGGCACGCGCATGGTGCTGAACGAATTGGTGGCGTTTTCTATGCTCGGGCCGTTAAGAGCAGTGCTCGATCCGCGATCGTTCACCATCGCCACCTTCGCGTTGTGCGGCTTCGCCAATCTGAGTTCGATTGGAATTCAGATCGGCGGCATCGGTGCGCTCGCGCCCAACAAGCGCGGCGAGTTGGCCCGGCTCGGCGTTCGCGCCATGCTGGCGGGAACCATGGCCAACCTGATGTCGGCGTCCATCGCGGGCATGCTGCTGTAGGATCGTCGGGCGGAAACTTGGCACGAGCTGTGGAAGAGCGGCCCTTTAGGGCCGCGTACCATGCCCATCTAGCAATGGCCTTTAGGCCCTGAGGCATGCAGGGGCTAAAGCCCGATATTCCTAATCGTCTTCCGCGCGGCGCTGAAGCGCCGCTCTTCCACGGCTATTCCGGCTGTTTTCTTGGCGGTATCTACCCGTTTGCCCGCGCGACCAGCAGAATCGCCAGAATGTAGAAGACGAACATCAGTGCCAGGTAGAACTTGGCACGGGATCCAGCACCGGAAAATTCTTTCCACGCCAGCAGTCCCCACAGCGCCGCCACCATCGGAGCCGACTGGCCGATAGCATAGGAAATTGCGTAGCTGGTCACCTTGCCGGCAACGACGTTGAACACCGTGCCGACACCCCAAATCACTCCTCCGAAAAGGCCCAGCAGATGTCCCGAGGGCGGTCCGGTGAAGAATCCGGCAAAGCTCACCGGTTCGCCCACCAGCGGTTTCTTCATGAAATAAACATTCCAAATGAAGCACGAGAGGAGCGCGCCGAGCGTCAGGAACACGATCGAGCTATACGGTGTCAGCGGGTTTCCGCGGGTTGTCGCGTAGGCCACAAACGGGTTCCATAAGCCCATCAGCACGCCGGAAACGACGCAGAGGATAATGCTCTTGCGCGAAACCGTACGGCCGGTGCTGGCGAGAGTTCCGTAGGCTTTGCCGTCGAGAATCACTGCAATCAGGGCGCACGCCACACCGATCATCAGAAACAGGGCGTTGCCCTTGGGTTGCAACGCATAACTCAGCATCACCCCGACCACCAGCGCGATCCCGATCGAGACCGGAAACGCGACGGCCAACCCGGCCATATCAATCGCCGCCACCAGCAGCAGATTGGCGAGATTGAAAATCGCGCCGCCCACCAGCGTGGAAACGATGTTCGAAGTATCGGCGGACTGAATGTTATGCAGAAAACTGGAAGCGTCGTGGCCGGTGCTCCCCATGGTTAGGGCAAGCGCCAAAGAAGTCAGAAAGATGCCGATGGCGTAGTCCCAATAGAAAAGTTCGAAGCGATAATTCTTGACACCCTTGTAGGTGTTGGCCCACGACCCCCAGCAGATCGCGCTGGTGATCATCATCAGCAAGGTAAGGGTCAGATTCGGTGGCGTGAACATGAGTTCTCCTGAGTTCTCCCGGAAAATTTGAAACTGTACGCTTCTTTGCGACGTGCCACAAGATCGGCAGGCAGTCTTAGAACGATTGCACTGAGGATGGTGAAGTCTCCCCTAAGATTGTGACAGAGGAGCCACTTATGGGGCCGCACCCCTGTGCAAAAATCCCCCCCTAACCAACAACAAGCCACTTAAATCCGCGAGCTGAACCGATTTAGCTTACCACCAGACCGACCCGAAAGCGCACCCATCCAGAACCTTGGCCCTCCGCCTTCCGAGCGCACGAGGGCGTTCCGAAATCGCCGCGCGGGGCATTTCATGGCGCGAGCCGCTCGCACAAGGGGCGGCGTGCCATCGTTCGTTTGACACAGTCCCGGCTGGCTGAATAGACTCGGCCTTCCTCAGATACACCCTACGACTATGCCGAAGCGCCCACGAATTGCGGTGGTTGGCAGCGCAAATGTTGATCTGACGACGTTCACGAACCAGTTTCCAAAACCCGGTGAAACCATCTTCGCCGAGAAGTTTGATCTCGGCTTCGGCGGCAAGGGCGCAAACCAGGCGGTGGCGGCGCGTCTGTGCGGCGCGGAAGTGTTCATGGTGGCGCGGGTGGGCAGCGATCTTTTCGGCCCTGCGACGATTGAGAATTTCCGCAAGCTGGGCATCGATCCTACGCACGTGAAGCAGGTCGAAGGCCTGTCGAGCGGTGTGGCGCCGATTTTCGTCGAAGGCAACGGACAGAACCGCATTCTGGTGGTGAAGGGCGCCAATGACGCGCTCAAACCAGCCGACGTGGACGCTGCCGCCGAAACGCTGAAGACCGCCGACTGCATCGTGTTGCAGTTCGAGATTCCGCTGGAGACGGTCTATTACACGGTTGTCTTCGCGCACAAGCATGGCATTCGCTGCATCGTGAATCCCGCACCCGCACAGCCGGTGGACCTCGGTGCTCTGAAGGATCTCGACTACTTCGTCCCCAACGAGAGCGAAGCGGAGGCGATCACCGGGATGCCGGTGAAGAACATTGACGACGCGAGGAAGTGCGCCGGGAAGCTGCTGTCGGCGGGTATTCGGCGGGTGATCATCACGCTGGGAGCGAACGGGTCGCTATTGGCCAGCCGCGAATGCTGCGAGCATGTTCCGCCGTTTCCCGTCAAAAGCGTAGACAGCACCGGCGCGGGAGACGCGTTCATCGGCAGCTTCGCCGTGTTTCTGGGCGAGGGCGTGCCCGAAAGGGACGCCGTTCGCCGCGCCAATCTCTACGCGGGCTTGTCCACGACTGGCGTAGGCACGCAGAAATCTTTCTTCGACCGCGCGCGTTTCGACCACGAGTGGGCGGCGCGGTCCTGAAGTTGCCGGTTACGCTTCGGCACGACAAATTCCAGCCAACGTGACGGAGAACACACTGATATTTCCCCACAAGGAAACTTCTTGACTTACTGATACTAGGCAATTTATAAGCCGTGTCGACGGTCGGGGAGGCCTCCAACATCACCCAGAGTTGGCAGGGCTTTGTGTTGCTATGCGACGACCGAAAGGGGCAGACGGAAATGTTGAGTAAAAAGACGCTGTGCGCAGTCATTCTGGTTTTGCTGGTGAGTCTGGCGACCCCGCTACTGTACGGTCAGGCAACCGGAAGTTTTTCAGGCACGATTTCCGACAAAACGGGCTTGCTGATCGCCGGAGCCGCGGTCAAGGTCACGTCGCAGGGTACCGGTATTTCGCGTGACGTGAAGACAGACGGCTCCGGGCACTATCTCGTGCCACTGCTTCCGGTCGGGTTTTATGCGGTTCGAGTCGAGGCCCAGGGTTTCGGGCCGGCCGAACAGAAGGACGTTCGTCTACAGGTCGACGAACACCGGGAACTGGATTTCACCCTGGTCCCGGCCTCGGTCACCACCAATGTGCAAGTAAGCGCTACGGAGGTAGCGGTGGAGACGACGAACTCGACCCTCGGCCAGGTCATTACCACGGAGCAGGTGGCTGATCTTCCCCTGAACGGACGTAACTTCGTGCAACTGGCGACGCTGGCGCCGGGCACAACCGCGTCCACCAGTCCGGTGAGCTTCTTCAACGGTGCCGCCAGCAGCGAGGCTTCCACCCGCGGATCGTTCTCGCTATCGGTCGGGGGTTCCCGCGAGCAGAGCACCGATTGGCTGCTCGACGGCAACGACAACAACCAGATTGATGAGGGTGGGATCGCGATTTTCTCTTCGGTCGACGATATCCAGGAATTTAAGGTATTGACCTACAACTATTCGGCGGAATACGGGGAACGTTCGGGCCCGACAGTATTGGTGACGACGAAGTCAGGGTCCAATCAATTTCACGGTACGCTATTCGAGTTTTTCCGCAATACCAAGCTGGACGCCAGCAACTATTTCACCCGCACGCAGGCAAAATTCAATCTGAATCAGTTTGGTGGTTCGCTGGGCGGGCCGATTCGAAAGGACAAGACTTTCTTCTTCGCGGACTACCAAGCCAAGATGCAGCGGCAGGGCGTGCCGTTCGAGGGATACGTTCCCACAACTTCCATGACCCACGCGGACGCGAATGGCAACTACGATTTCAGCAACAATCCGTTTGGAACTCAGCTCATCAACTATTTCACGCCATACCAAGTTCTTCCAACCTCAAACGGAGTCGCCGTTCCCGTCCCATTCCAGTGTCTCATCTCTTCAGGACTCCCCGAGACTCCAGTGGATGGAGGTCAGCCGTTCGTTCAGGGGGTTACACAAAACTGTAACCTCATCCCGGGAGGTCCGAATGGCGTAGTCAATCCGGTCGGCGCCAAGGTGATTCAACTCTATCCTGCTCCGACTCCTGGTCTTCCGAGCAATGCCAGCTTCAACTATGTGGACCAACCGACCAGAAAAGTCAACGAAGGCACATGGGATTTCCGTCTCGATCACAATTTTTCCGCGAAGGATTCCGTGTTCGTCCGTTTCAGCTACGATCAGGCCACGAACTTCATTCCCGGCGGCTCTCCAAGTTGGTCGGAGGCTACCGCATTCGGCAGCAATCAATTCATCAATAATCATGGCCGGAATCTGGCTCTTTCCGAAACCCACGTGTTTTCGCCCAGGGTCATCAACCAGTTCAATGCCGGCTACAACCGGATTTTCAACCACATTCTTTCTTATGGAACCGGGACCTGCGAGGCGGCGATCCTCGGAATTCCCGGCGCCGATGTGGGCAGCCAGTGTGACACCTATACCGGATACCCCGCGAGCCTGAATCAGGCGACGAATGACTGCGTAGGCTGTGGCATGACCTCGTTTTCGATGTCGAGCTACTACGCCGTGGGCGACCGCGGCTATGCGCCCTACCAGGGTGGAACGAACGTCTACTCGGTTTCGGACACACTCGATCTGATTCGCGGAAAACACGAAATCCGTTTCGGCGCCGTCTACCGCGCCAATGAGATGAACGTGCGCAACAATGCCTCGCAGGACGGTTTCATTACTGAAACCGGTCTGTTCACGGGCGACGACATCGCGGATGTGTTGATCGGCGCGCTGGGAGTTTTTGCCGCGCACGACCAGACGTTCCTGGGCGCCACAGTCGGCCGCCGCTGGAAGTTGGTTCGCCCATTCGTTCAGGATAATTGGCGCGTCACCAATAATTTGACGGTAAACCTCGGAGTGGCTTGGGCCCTGGTTACGCCTGAAACGGAAGCGGAGAATCGGCAATCAAACTTCGATGTCGCCACGCTTACCTGGTTCGTTCCCAAGGGCAGCCCGGGGGGTTGCGCGCCCTCGATCTTGCCTTTCCCGTGCACCTCTTCCGACGGAAAGATCGGCATTCAATTCGACAAAACGGCATTGGAGCCGCGCATCGGGGTTGCCTGGAAGCCTTTTGGAAGCCAGAACACCGCGGTCCGCGCCGGATATGCGATCTACCATGACTCCGCCTGGAACCAGGGCGGACAAGGGCTCTGGCAGAACCCGCCCTACTACGCGGAAGTGGATCCCAACCCCTTTGCTCTCAGCTACGGCAGCACGGTGGGCTCGCTTTCAGCCGGTTTCCTGTTACCCTCCGCGCAGGCTCCCTCCACTTTGGCGGTGCCGGGCGGTTTTATCTATAACGCGCCGGTGAACCCCGACAACTACACCGGCACGCTGCAATCCATGAACCGCAATTTCAAACAGGGCATCGTGCAGCAGTTCAACTTGAACATTGAGCGCCAGTTGCCGGGCAACATTGTGCTCACTGCCGGCTACGCCGGCTCCCGCAGCGCCCACATTCTTGTGAGCCAGGTAAATGAAAGTATTGCGTCGCCCCTGGCCTGCCCCGGCAACGGCAGTTTTACCGTGTCCGGCTACACCCTGGGCTGCGGCCATAACCCCATCATTTCCTCCAATCCATATCAGTTGGTCAACAGCAACAACAGCGTGGGGGCGGCTCGCTACGATTCTCTGCAGATCAAAGCGGAGACCAAGAGCGCGCAGCACAGCATCTATGCCCTGATCGGCTACACCTACGCCCGTAACTTCGATTCCGGCATGCCCGACGGGTTAGGCACCAACGTGGGCGCGTTGTACTGGCCCCTGCCCGGAACGCAGAGGCTGGACTGGGGTTTGTCCCAACTCAATCTCAACAACACTCTTACCGCCAGCATCCTCTACGATTTGCCCTTCGGCAAGGGCAAGCGCTTCGGCAGCAACTGGAGTGGAGCCACGAATACCATTTTGGGACATTGGCAGGTGAATCTCATTGAAAGGGCCCAATCTGGATTCCCGCTGTTTGTTGTCGATAGCTCCAATATCGGCCCCGTTTTCCCGCCGGCAACTCCCGGGCCGGGAAACTCGGGCACATATTTTAACTACAATTTCTACAGCTTTAACCGCCCCGACTTGGTGGGCGACCCCAACCGTCCCGGACCAGAAGGCGGCCAAACCAGCTGCCCTGCCCAAATTCACACGCACCTAAACTGGTTCAATCCGTGCGCCTTTGCGAAGGCGACGCCGGGAGAACTCGGCACTGCCGCGCGTGCTCCCGTCTACGGCCCGCGTTTCGTGAACACGGACTTCTCTATCATCAAGGATTTTCCGATGTCCTTCCGTGAGGGGATGGATCTGCAATTCCGGGCCGAGTTCTTCAATCTGCTCAATCACCCGCAGTTCTACATGGGAGGTGTCGGCGATACTGGCGAGCAGGACATAAACACGCCGAGCAGTTTCGGCGTGATCAATCAGGCATTGAACACCTCGCGCGTGATTCAGTTTGCCCTCAAGCTGAAGTTCTAGCGGCAGGGCAGGGCCGCGTTTTGGGATTCGTATCAGGGCGTGCCTTCAGGCGTGCCGAAGCGTTTCCGGAGGAAAATGCCCGGCTTTAGCCGCTGCGATTGCGCGGACAACTTCCGCGGCTGAAGCCGTTGCTGTCGGCGCGCCATTAACGGCATCGCTGAAGCGATGCCCTGATACGAATCCTTTACCACAGGACAGGCTCGGCGGATGTCTTCACATGAACTTAGCCTACCGTCCTGCGCTGGCAGCGATCTGGCCGACGGCATACAATGCCAACAAGCGAGTCTTCGCCATATGTCTCCTATTCCAGACGATCTGACCACAGTCAAAGACGACATGATTGCGTTCATCGAAGGCCATGGCATGCGCCGCTTCCACGGCTACGTCGATTACGAAGAAGTGCAGTGCGTCATGTGGGAGATGGGCGGCAACCCTGACGGCTGGAAAGATTTCGTGGAATTGGCTAAAGCGGCCGGCGCCCCCTTCCTGACCATGCACTCGTGGACGCTGGAACGCAAGGAACTGGATGAACTGATCGAGCGGCTGGGCAATTCCGAATTCACCGAAGGCGACGACGTGGAGGATGCGCGCTGGCTGCGCGCCCACGCCGGCAAGGTGGGATATCTGCAGCTGGGGTGGGCCTATCAGGGGTCGATGTTTCTGTGCGAGATCTCGACCGAATGGTATGACCGCTACCAGCGGCTGCTCGATGTTTCCGACGAATTCGGCGGCATCGCCATGGATGAGCCCGACTCGGACGAAGAGAACTAGCCGTGCGCTGGGAACTTCGCTCAGAGGGTGCCGCGCAGGTCCGGAGCCGGGCAACTGCGTTAGCTGATCTGCCTGCACTGAAAGCTGGCCGGATTTCTCCCTCGGATGCAGGCAGACTAACGGCTACGCTGGCCGGCTTGCTCGTGCGCCGTGGGATCTCGGACCCCGAAGCCGCTGCCGATTATCTGTCGCCTTCCCTTTCTCATCTTCACTCACCTGACCAGATGATGGGCCTCAGTGCCGCTGTGGACCGGCTTGACGCTGCCATCGCGCGCAAAGAGCCGATTCTGATCTACGGCGACTACGACGTGGACGGCACGATGGCGGTCATCATTCTGAAGACCGCGATCGAACTGTGCGGTGGCGCGGCAGATTTCCACGTGCCCCACCGGATTCGCGAAGGCTACGACATGCGCGACGACGTGATCGAGCGCGCGGCCGCGGCCGGCATTCGGCTGATTATCAGCGTGGATATGGGCATCCGGGCGTTCGCTCCGGCGGAGACGGCGCAGAGGCTGGGCGTGGATCTGATCGTCACCGACCATCACCTGCCCGGCCCTGACGGCGTGCCGAAGGCGTGGGCGGTGGTGAATCCCAATCAGGCGGGATGTGAATATCCGTACAAGCAACTCTGCGGTGCGGGCGTGGCTTTCAAGCTGGCGCAGGGGCTGATGCAGCGGCGGCTGCAAGCGAAGGATCAGAACAAGCTCTTGCTGTCGTTCATGAAGATTGTGGCCATTGCGACCATTGCCGACGCCGTGCCGCTGACAGGCGAGAATCGCGTGTTCGCCTCTCTGGGGCTGGATGCGCTGCGCCGGGCGGTGAATCCCGGATTGAAGGCCCTGCTTGAGGTGGCGCAGATTTCGGCGAGCCGTCCGCCGACCTCGGTTGAGGTTGCGTTCCGCGTCGCGCCACGCATCAACGCCGCCGGACGCATGGACGTGGCCCGCGACGTGATTGAACTGTTCAGCGTGAAAGACGCGTTGCGGGCCAGAGATCTGGCGGCGAAGCTCGACCAGCTCAACACTGACCGGCAGGAAGAAGAGCGGCGAATCCTGAAGGCGGTCGAGGAGCGATTCACCGGCGATCCGGCGCTGTGTGACGCCTATTGCATTGTGGTGGATGGCGACGGCTGGCATCGCGGCGTCATCGGCATCACGGCGACGCGGGTCGTCGAGCGCTACAACCGCCCCACGGTCGTAATTGCTCGCGAGGGTGAGGAGGCGTTTGGGTCGGGGCGCTCGATTCCGGCGTTTCATCTGCTGGAGGCGATTGAGTCGTGCCACGATCTTTTCTCGCGCTATGGCGGGCATGCCCACGCCTGCGGGTTTGCCATGCCCGCCGCGAACGTAGAAGAACTCCGAGTGCGGCTGGATGCGTTTGCCCGCACGCGCCTCACGCCGGCCGATTTTGATCCAGTGTTGGACTTGGATGCAGAGTTGTGGCTGGGAGAGATCACTCCGGAATTATTTCAGGCGTTGCGGTTGCTGGAGCCTTATGGCGTCGGTAATCCCGAACCAATTTTCGCTGCCCGCGGCGTGATGTTGACCGCGCCGCCGCGCATTCTGAAGGATAAGCACGTCAAGTTCAAGCTTCGGGCGGGAGAACGGCAGGCATCGGCGACAGGTGAGTCGGAGGAACTGTCGGCTGAAGCTGTGCTGGCGACGCCGCGTTGCCATCCCGATGGCGCCGCCATTCGGCGCAGTGACCGGGCGGCAGCAGTTGCGGGGCGCGGCGGATCACTGAATGCTGAGAACCGTGAACTGAGAACTTCCCTGGCGGGCAAAGTCACTTTCGACGCCCTGGGCTGGCACATGGCCGAACGACTCGCACAAACGCCGCTCCTGGCGGGCGATACGGTGGATATCGCGTTCACCGTCGGCCACAATGACCATCCCGAATACGGCGGCCTGGAACTATCGCTCCGGGATTTCAAAATCCCAGTCGGCTGAATAACCATGCAGGCAAGGGGATGGCAGAGTGCCGGGTGCCCCACCCTTTCCCGGTTTTGGGAAGGATGGGTAGTCAACGATCAGTTCGCCCACCCAGCTTCAGTTCTTGGGACCTGGCTGGTTGGCGGGGGGGCTGTGTTGGCAGTCAAGGAGGCGGTGAAAGCCGACGGTGACTGACAAATTGCCCGCTCTCCTGCATAATCTTCCGTTCGCCGTTTCCAGCCGGGAGGCAATCGATGAAACTCCGTCTTCTTGTGGCAGCCCTTCTTTTTCCGGTGTTCGTTCAAGCGCAAACTTCAAAACCAACCGTACCCGAGGCTCAGGCATTTATGAACCAGGCCGAGGCGCAGCTGAAAGACATGTCGGTGAAGGCCAACCGCGCCCAATGGGTGCAGGAAAACTTCATCACCGATGACACCGAGGCCCTGGCAGCCGACGCCAACGACCAGAACACAGCGCTGACCGAGGATCTGGTGGAGCAGGCCAAGCGCTTTGACGGGCTGGCAATGCCCGCCGATCTGCAGCGAAAATTCCTGCTGTTGAAGCTGAGCCTGACTGCGCCTGCCCCGCATGATGCCGCGTTGCGCAAGGAGATGACGCAGATCGCCAGCTCGCTGGACGCCGACTACGGCAAAGGCAAATACTGCCGCAGGCCGGACGACTGTCTCGACATCACCGCCATCGAGAAGGTGATGACCGACAGCCATGATCCCAACCAACTCAAAGAGGTGTGGGTGGGATGGCACAAGGTCGGCGCACCCATGCGGCCACGGTATGCGCGGTTCGTGGAGCTCTCCAACCAGGGTGCGCGCGAGATGGGATTCAAGGACGTGGGAGCGATGTGGCGCGCCGGTTACGACATGACGCCGGAGCAGTTCAATGCTGAACTGGAACGGCTATGGCAGCAGGTCCGGCCGCTTTACGTTTCACTCCACACGTTCGTCCGCGGTCGCCTGTCGCGCTATTACGGGCCCAACGTGGTTCCGCCGGACGGCCCGATCCCGGCCGATCTGCTGGGCAATCCCTGGGCGCAGGAGTGGGACGGCATTTTCCCGCTGCTCGGCCTGCCGGAGAACAGCCGCGGCTACGATCTGACTCAGTTGTTGCAGGCCAAGAACCTCGATGCCAAGGGAATGGTGCGCTACGGCGAAGCGTTCTACAAGTCGCTCGGCTTCGCCCCGCTGCCCGACACATTCTGGGAGCGCTCGCTGTTCACCAAGCCGCGCGACCGGGACGTGGTGTGCCACGCCAGCGCGTGGGACGTCGATACCGCCGACGATCTGCGGGTCAAGATGTGCATTCAGATCCGCGATGTGGATTTTGTCACCATTCATCATGAACTTGGGCACAACTTTTACCAGCGCGCCTACAAGAACCAGCCCTTTATGTTTCAGAACGGCGCCAACGACGGTTTTCACGAAGCCATCGGCGATACGATCGCGCTGTCGGTGACTCCGGAATACCTGCAGAAGATCGGCCTGCTCGACAAAGTGCCTCCGGCCGATGCCGACATCCCGCTGCTCCTGCGCAAGGCTCTCGAGAAGGTTGCGTTTCTGCCTTTTGGATTGCTGATTGACGAGTGGCGCTGGCGAGTCTTCTCCGGCGAGATTCAGCCCGCCGATTACAACAAAGCCTGGTGGGAGATGCGGTTGAAATACCAGGGAGTGGCACCGCCGGTCGAGCGCAGCGAGGCGGATTTTGATCCGGGCGCGAAGTATCACGTGGCCGGAAATGTGCCCTACATGCGTTATTTTCTGGCCGATATTCTGCAATTCCAGTTCTATCGTGCCCTGTGCAAAGAGGCCGGCTACACCGGTCCGCTCAACCGCTGCACGTTCTATCAGTCGAAGGAAGCCGGAGCGAAGCTCGACAAGATGCTCGAAATGGGCCAGAGCAAGCCTTGGCCTGACGCGCTGGAAGCATTGACCGGCCAGCGGCAGATGGACGCCAGCGCGATTCTCGACTACTTCGCGCCGCTGCAGAAATGGCTCGACGAGCAGAACAAGGGCGTGAAAGCGGGGTGGTAAGCGCGCTCACCGGGCGGCGAGTGCGCGTTTATAGGATGCGAGCCAGACGCGCGGTAGGGGAGGAACTGTCGAGCTTCGCTCGACCGGACGGGCGGGACGCCCGTCCCCACACAGCCAGTGGACAGGGCAAAGAACGCCTCGCTCGGGATGACGGGCGAGCTACGCCAGTTCCACTTCCATTTTCTTCGCTGCGCGGTCCAGTTTCACGATGCGAAAGCTGCGAACCTGTCCGACGCGGGCGGGTTCGGCCTTGGGCGCTGCTCCGGCGCCAGTTTTCCAGCGTGCCTGCAGCATCGAACTGAGAGAAGACAGGTCCGCCTTGGCCGCTGGCACTGGTTCGTCTTTTGCCGCAGCCGCGCCCGCCGTGGTCCGGCACGTGGCGTGAATGCCTTCTCCTAACTCCACGCGTGCCCGACCGGCGGAATCGTCCATGAGGCGGCCGGTGACGACGTCACCTTCTTTGTGCTCGGCAAGATATTCATCGATACTGGTCGGCACCAGTTGTTTCATGCTCAGGCGCATCTGGCGCTTTTCGGGATCAATGGCGATCACTTGGGCCTGAACGACCTGGCCGACGCGCAGTACATCCGCGGGCTGGTTGATGCGCTTTTCGGCGCTGATCTCGCTCACGTGAACCATGCCCTCGATTCCCTCGACCAATTGCACAAAAGCGCCAAACTTCGTCAGGCTGGTTACCGGGCCTTCGATCGCTGATCCAACGGGGAAACGCTGCGGCACGTCAACCCAGGGATCGCCCAGAGCCTGCTTGAGTCCGAGGGAAATGCGGCGCTCCGCCGGGTTGATTCCCAGAACCACGGCTTCGACGGTCTCGCCCGGCTTGACCACATCGCTCGCTTTTCTGATTTTGCCTTTGGCCCATGACATTTCCGAAATGTGAATCAAGCCCTCGATGCCGGGCTCAAGTTCAACGAAAGCGCCAAATTCGGCCAGACGAGTCACCGTGCCGCGGACGCGATCGCCAGGCTTGTACTTTCCCGCAACCGCATCCCAAGGGTGGGGCTGAAGCTGCTTCAGTCCAACGGAAATGCGTCGCTTTCCTCCGTCAACCGCCAACTTGAGCACTTTCACTTCGATCTGCTGGCCGACCGACAGAACATCGGCCGGCTTGTTGACCCGGCTCCACGAGATATCGCCGACGTGCAACAGGGCGTCGACACCGCCCACATCGACGAAGACGCCGTAATCGGTGAGGCTCCGCACCGTACCGCTCACGGTTGCACCCTCTTCGATCCGCGAGTAAAGGCGATCCTTGGCAGAACGTTCTTCCTCTTCGGCCACGACGCGGCGATCGACGACCACATCTTCATCGGTCACGTCGAGCTTGATGATGCGGCAGCGAATCTCCTGGCCGACCAGATTTTCCATCTCGGCTGCATCGCGCACGCCGCTGCGCGACGCGGGCATGAAGGCGCGCACACCCACATGCACGCTGAAGCCGCCTTTGACCACGGCCGTCACCGTAGCCAGCACGGCTGCTTTGTCGGCGAAAGCTTTTTCCAGCGCATCCCAGTCCGTGGGCCGCTCGACCTTGAAGCGGGAGAGTTGGTAGTAGCCATCCGGATCGCGGCCCTTGACCGTCACCAGAAACTTGTCGCCCGGCTTCGGGGGTTCGCCCTGCAATGCCGTAAGCGGCAGGATGCCTTCGGATTTGTATCCGATGTCAAGAAACACCGATTCGGATGTCACGGCAATCACCGTGCCTGCGAGTTGCTTGGAGCCCTCCGTTTTGTGCGAGTGACTCTTCTGATACTGGGAGAAAATCTCGCCGAAAGATTCTTTGCTTTCAGCCGGTTTTCCTGGAGTCTCTGGGTTGGAAGTCAGTGGATCAGGCATGAAAGGTTATGACCCTCATTGGGGATAAGAATTATCAGGATAACATCGCGGCCGCTGGGTGCGTCTCTATCGTCCGACCCACTGCGGATCGTCTTCCGGTTCGACGATCTGGCCGTCGCGCATGTGAATGATGCGGTCGGCGTACTTGGCAGCCTCGGGGTTGTGGGTGATCATCAGGATGGTCTGGCCCAGTTCCTGGTTGGAGCGCCGCAGCATGCCGAGCACGATGTCGGAGTTCTCGGAGTCCAGGTTGCCGGTGGGTTCGTCGGCGAGCACGACGGCGGGTTTGTTGATGAGGGCACGCGCCAGGGCCACCCGTTGCTGCTCGCCTCCGGAAAGCTCTGCCGGGCGATGATGGAGGCGCTTGGCCAGTCCGAGCAGGTCGGTGATGCGGTTGAAGTGCGCCGGGTCGCCGCTGCCGTTGCGCGAGATCTCCTGCGCGATCTGGATGTTGGAACGAGCGTCGAGCGTGGGCAGCAGGTTGAACTTTTGAAATACGAATCCGATCTTGCGCTTGCGCATGCGGGTTCGTTCCGCGTCAGAGAGCGCGGCCAGATCATCGCCGTCGAGGACCACACTGCCGCCGTCGGCGCGCGTCAGCCCGCCCAGAAGATAGAAGAGAGTGGATTTCCCGCTGCCCGATGGCCCTACTACGCTGACAAATTCACCCTTCTGTACGCTGAAGGAGATACCGCGCAGTGCCTGAACTTCGATCTTGCCCACGCGGTACGTCTTGCGCAGGTTCTTGGCTTCGATGAATGCAGCTCCTACGAATGTCTCGGACATGTCTCACAAGAATCTTACACGAAGGGAAGCGGCAGGCGCGGAGGCGCACTGTGGCACTGGTGAAACTGGCTGCAGAGCCGGTTTCAGGCTACGCCGACTTCGCGCGGAACCGGCGCCGGACGCTGCTGCATCCGCTTAGGCCCGCGCTTCCGCACCAGCAGCAGGCGGACGCGCTCGAGCAGATCCACGGGCGCGTACATGCCTTTGGTGAGGAACACATCCGCGCGCGAATCATGGTCGTAGATGCGCACTTTGCTGGAGATGAGGATGGCCGGAGTGTGCGCCGACACTTCCTTGATCTTGGCGATCAGTTGCGGGCCGTCGAGTCCAGGCATGGCCATGTCGGCGATCACCAGATCAATGCCGCCTTGCAGGAAGCGTTCCAGCGCTTCTTCTCCGCGGGAGAAGGCGGCTACACGGTAGCCTCGCGTCTCCAGCATGATTTTGCGGTGGGACAGAGACTGTTCGTTATCGTCTACACACAGAATTGTGCGCTTTAGTTTCATCGGCCTGCTGCAATCTATTGGGAGCGATGGGCACGGCGCGTCGCGAAACCAACAGAAGCTTTTCTCAATATGAAGAATTTTGAATCGACCTTGCATGCTAACGGGAAGCAAGGGTCACTGTAAAGTGCCGCCGATGCTAATGGGACTTTCTGGCCATTGATTTTTTCCCGAGGCAGCGCGCCTTAGTGTTTTCGCAGCTTGCGCTCACTTGACTAGAGGACAACTTCGCCACGCATGACGGCGATTGCGTTGCCTCCGACGCCTACGTTAACTACACGGTTACCGCTGCGCGAAGCGCGAACGAAAATCCGGCTGGGCCTCTGCATCTCGATGCCCTGCTCGATGAGCACCCGCTCGTCGGGTTTAGCCACACCGTGCGCCACCATCCACGCGGCCGTGCAGCCCGCGGCAGAGCCGGTGGCAGGATCTTCGCCGTCGTAGAAGAGCATGCGGGCGTGCAGGCGCGCCGCCGGATCGACGGTTTCACGCGCAACGAAATACAGGAACTTTCCTCCCGTTTTCTCCAGGTATTCCGCAGCGCGGGCCAGGTCGACCCGCAGTTTCTGGATGACCGCCAGCGATCGCATCGGCGCTACCGTGAAGGGAAGTCCCGTCGAAATCGTTTCGATGGGAAGCGACGGATCGAAGTCGTCGGCATCTAAACCGGTCGCCCGCGCGACCGTTTCGCGATCGTGCTGAATTCCGAAAGTTGGATCGATCTGCGTCATTTCCCCAAAGGTTGGCTGGCCCGGCGTTTCCTCGAATCGCACGGGCACCCTGCCCGCGTTCAAGTCGAGCGTGATTTCCCTCGCGCCGCTTTCGCCGCGCAACGCGAACGCCGTGCCCAGCGTTGGATGGCCCGCAAACGGCAGTTCCTCCTGCACGGTGAAGATTCTTACGCGCACACCGTTCTCCCGCTCAATGCCCGGGTCGCGCGGAAAAATGAAAGTCGTCTCCGAGAGATTCATCTCCTTGGCGAGCAACTGCATCTCGCTGTCGCTCAACCCGCGCGCGTCAGAGAAGACGGCCAGAGAATTCCCTTCGAGGGGCTTCGAAGAGAAGACATCCCACTGCGTCATAGCGAGCCGTCGTACTTGTCTATTCATGGAATTGACCGGGAATACGAATTTGCCCTGCCAGAGGAGCGATGTTCTCGGTTCACATTTGGATGCACGAAAGATTTGGCATGGCGCTTTCCGAGATTACCGGCGTTTGACAGGGTTCATCACCCGCCTCTATCCTAACGATATGTCGTTTCCCTCCACATTGGCCATGTGTTGTTGTCGATGCCCGGCGTGTGGGTAGGGAACCCGAAAGAGTTCCGACCCACCCGTCAGCGAGCGGGTGGGTTTATTTTCTATCCGCCCCAATAATCTGAGAGCCAGGGTGGGCTGACTCTCCGAATCTTGACCGAAGCGAATCTCAGAAGGAGAAGCCTATGACTACAGCGACCGCAAGCGAAACCTACAGCATTCCCCGGATCAACGACACGGCCCCCGATTTCACCGCCGAAACCACGCAGGGCACGATCCGCTTTCACGACTGGATTGGCGACGGCTGGGCCATCCTGTTCTCGCATCCCAAAGACTTCACCCCCGTCTGCACCACCGAACTCGGCTACATGGCGAAACTGCAGCGGGAGTTCGCCAAGCGCAACACCAAGATCATCGGCCTGAGCGTAGATCCCGTGTCGAGCCACCAGAAATGGGAGAGCGACATCGAAGAGACACAGGGCGCGAAAGTGAACTACCCGATGATTGGCGACCCGCAACTCAGAGTGGCCAAGCTCTATGGCATGCTGCCCGCCGGTGCGGGGGAAAGCTGCGAGGGCCGCACTCCCGCCGACAACGCCACCGTGCGCACCGTGTTTGTCGTCGGCCCGGACAAGAAAATCAAATTGCAGCTCAGCTATCCCATGACCACCGGACGCAACTTCGACGAAATCCTGCGCGTGCTCGACTCGATGCAACTCACGGCCAAGCATAAAGTCGCTACCCCCGTGAACTGGAAGCCGGGCGACGACGTGATCATCACGGGCGCGGTTTCAAACGACGAGGCGCAGCAGAAATTCCCTGGCTTCAAGACGATAAAGCCGTACCTGCGGGTTGTGGCCCAGCCAAAGTAGGAATGTGGCGCTGGCGCTCCCGCCCGCGCCCTTCACACACCGGAGCCGGCAAAAGATCTCGCATCCTGCCGCGACGCAACCGCATGCGGTTTCTTCTTCGGCACACCCTTGGTGTGGCAGTCGATGCACTTGACGAAGTGGACGTTGTGCGGGCTCTTGCTCGACTTGAATGTCGTGTCCATGGTCTCCACATCCAGCCCGCAATTGGAAAGCTGCGGGTGGCAGGTGGCACAGGACGCCCGGGTTCTCAGGCCGTGTCCCTGGTGGCAGGCAAAGCAGCTGAGTCCTTCATGCACCCCAATTGCAGTGTGATCGTCGCCTGAGCCTACTTTCATCGTGGCCAGCGGCGCGTGGCACTGGTAGCAGAGAGCCTGTCGAATGTCGGGGCTGATCCGGATGGGTCGGTCGCCGTCGTGCATCGCGGGCAGCGGCAGCCTTCCTACGGCCACGTAATCGAGTTCCCGCCGGTCAAATAACGCGAGCGAAGGTCGAAATATTTCCTGACTGGGACCAGGGTTGGCAGGTTTCTCGACCGCACGAACCAGCAGCGTCCCTTGGCGATGCATCTGGTGACAGGCGAGGCAGGGCATGACCGGCTGTTCCGCCAGCTTCGGATCGAGCAGCCTCCACGGTCCTTGGGTGTCGAGCGGCGTCACCAGGTCACGAATGCTGCCGTTGAAGTACGAGCCGTGGCAGCGCAGGCAATCGTCCATCGGGGGCTGCTGGTGATTGTGGGTCGTGTTCAGAAAGATCTCTTTGAACGTTGCGGCATGCGGTCCGGCGGCCCAATCTGCATATTCCTGCTGATGGCATTTGCCGCAGCGGCTGCCCATTCGCTGTACGTCGTCCGTCTTGAGGCGCACCTGCTCCGGAATCTTTCCGCGCAAATGGGCGATCAAGCGGCTGATGTTCTTCAGGTGAAAGCCCGCGTCGAGCGTGAACACGTCGCCGTGACAATCAGAACAAGGCACGTTGCGGTGAGTTGAGGTGTGCCAATCCGCGTAGGGCTGCCAGATTTCATGACACCGGGCGCACGACCGCCCGCCGGAGTATTGATAGTAGATGCTGGCACTCGGCAACAAGACGACTGCCACCACAAGTATAAGCAGCACGACAGAGAAGCGCCGATACCACGGTTTTTGGTCAGCGGTCATCTTGTGTTCACCTACCGAGCCTTGCAGAATATAGTGACCCAGCGGTTCTTTGCGTTCTCTGCGATTCCTTTGCGCACTTTGCGATTAGGAGCTTTTGACCGCGAAGATCGCGAAGCAGAGCCGCAAAGGTCGCGGAGAAAATCGCTCCTTCAGCATTAAAGATTGTTACCATATTCTGCATTGCTCATCATGACGCGCCCTGCCTGCCTTTCCACGATTTCACCAGGTGGTCAGACGCGTGGTAAGCGATTGCCATGATGGTCAGAACCGGATTGAATCCGCCATTGTTGACGTGGACGCTGCCATCGACCACATAAAGATTGTCCACATCGTGAACCCGGCAATACTTATCCACGACTGAAGTTTGAGGATCGTCGCCCATCCGGCAGGTGCCGGCTTGATGCTGGCCGCCGCTCAGATCCGTGCCCGGCACGAACGTCCACGTGGTGATTGCCCCTGCCTCTTTCAGCCACGCTTGGGCCTTTGAGGCCAGGAACGCGCCCACGATTGGGTCATTCCGGTGACGATGCCCCGACAGACGGACCACCGGAATCCCCCAGTAGTCCTTTACTTTCGGGTCCACCTGAACTCTGGACTCAAACACCGGCATCTCCTGCACGGGTCCCATGATTCCCATGCTGCGGCGATACCGCTGGCGCATGAATTGTTTGTGCTCCGGGCCCCATCGCGGCACATTGGGCGCCCGCCAACCGACAAACTGGTAAGGCAGCCGGATGAATTCGTTGGCCAGCATACCGCCGCCGATCAATCCCTGGTTGCCGTGGTTGAAGTCACAGATGGCAATTCCGGCCCCAGGCCCCAAGTCGTCGTAGCATTCGAAATCAAACAAGCCCACCGCGCCGCTGTAGGCGTGTCCCTGCAGGTTCCGTCCCACCCAGTCGTAGCGATTGCCGATTCCGCCAGGAAACATGCGGCTTTTCGAATTCAGCAGCAATCGCGCCGACTCGTTGGCCGATCCCGAAACTACCACCAGGTCGGCGGTCTGCTCGTACAGGCGCGGCTTAGAATCAAAATAGGCCACGCCTTTGACCCGTCCTTGCGCGTCGGTCAGAATCTCCTTGACGATGCACTCGGTCCGCAATTCGCAGTTGCCGGTGGCCAGTGCTGCCGGAATCGCGGTGTTCTGTGTGCCATTCTTGGCGTTGACTTCGCAAGCAAACCCGACGCACCATCGGCACCGCATACACGCTGCCCTTCCGTTATAGGGCACGGAATTGCGCAGCATGGGAATGTCAAAGGGATGAAGTCCCAACCGCTGCGCCGCGGGTTTCAGAATTTCGTACTCGCGGTTGGGAGCGAGCGGCGGCATAGGCAGCGGGCGCTTGCGCGTTGCCTTGAAAATATTGTTCGAGTCGTCGCCCGAGACGCCAATCTCCCATTCCGCTTTCTCGTAGTAAGGTTCGAGGTCCTGATAACTGATCGGCCAGTCGTCGAGCGTGCTGCCCTCAACGGTTCCGTAGGTCGAGCGCATGCGGAAATCTTTTTCCATGAAGCGCCAGGCTATGGCGCCGTAGCTGAGAGTTCCGCCTCCCACGCAAGCCGCATTGTTGTTGTAGTCGCCATCGCTGGGCCTGACCAGGTGCTCGCGGCCCTGCTGGTCCACAAACACCCGCGGATTGCGCTCGTCGTCGGGGCCGAAAGCCGCGCCCAGCACGGTCGTGCGCTGGTTGCGCAAATCATCTTTGCGATCGTCGAAGGGCGTGTACCACTTGCCGCGCTCCAGCAGAACCACGCTGAGGCCGGCTGCAGATAGTTCCTTCGCAACGATGCCGCCGCCGGCGCCTGCGCCCACTACCACCGCATTGACGTGTTTGAGTGCCATGGTGTTGACCGCGGCTTAATTGTCATCCCGAGCAAGCGTCCTTTGCGCAGCGAGGGACCTGGGCGAGCCGCGCGATGCGTCGCGTTCTTTGCGACGCAATAACCGCGCGTTTGGCTCGCTTCCTCATCAACATCAAGCTGCACCGCATCCCTTGATTCCGACCTGAATCCTCTGCCGGTCCCTCCGGTCCAACTACTGCTTGCCAACGTCAAAATGAAGCCGCCCGCGGATCGGCGGATACGGGACGCCCAGCATCTTCCAGCTCGTTCCCTCGCGATTACCGCCATGGCGGGGATCACCGTAGAAACCCTGCATGGTTTGTTCCACCAGGAGATCGAAGAAGTCCGACGAAGCAATCTGTTTCCACGCCTCTGCCGGTGCCCGCCCCTGTTCCATCAGAGTCAGGAGGTCAACCTGCCGGGCAGCAGCCAGTTCTGCAAAGGCGGAGCCGTAGAGGATGCGGCTGCTCTGGTTGACGGCAGCAATTCCCTGGCGATATGAACGGCGCAAGTGGTCGAGTGGCCCGCAGAGCTGGCGGTCAATGTAGTTCACTACGCCAGCCCACGCCGCACCCGGGTCTTCATCGGGTGGGATGATCTGGTCGCAAAGCGCGGCGAGCGTTCGGGCCTCGTCCACCGTCAGAAAGCGCCACGGAGTTCTGGCTCCGCTACAGCCCACACCGGAGCCGGTGGCTGCCGCCATCACCATGGCCGCTTGCAGAAATTTCCGGCGGCTGAGTTTGTAGGCCGGTTCCACCTTGGTTTCCTTTCAAGCGCTGACCGGCGACTATGCCCCGTATAGGCCAGGTACGTCAGTGACGGCAATCACGCCACGTGTCGGGCAGTGCCGACTTAGGCCCGCGAATCCTCCGCATTGCTTTTGTCTACTTCGGCTCTGCGATTCGCAACAACAGTACTTCGTGGGTTCTCGGTTCGAGTGGCATGCCCTCGGTCAATGCCATCTCTTTGCCGCTCCACAGATCTTTGCCTGTCAGCGGACCGTGCAAGCCCAGCCGTGACAGGTACAAGTGGAAAGGATGGGTCGAGTAGCGAGTATCGCCGGTGTTCAGCACGGCGACCGCCAGCGCGCCCCCGGCAAGTTGCCGCGTCCACACTTCCACCTCGCCGTCAACGTAGGCGCGTGAGCCCTGCTTGCCGAGTTTGTCCTGGTCGATGGCGATCACGTCGCGATTGGTCAGGATGTCGCGTATTTCGGGCTTCATATGGGGCAAGTCGTTGCCCGCCAAAAGGGGCGCAGCCAGCATGGCCCACATGGAAAAATGCGCGCGATTTTCGGCCAGCGTCAGCTCGCCGTTACCGACTTCCAGCATGTCGGGGTCGTTCCAGTGGCCGGGGCCGGAGTAACTGGCCAAACCAGCTTGCACGCTCATGTTGGCGTAGATGCTGTACATGTTGGGCTCGATGTCGCCGGTGGTGCGCCACAGATTTCCGCCCACCGAGGGCGCCCACTCCCACACCGCGTCCCAGCCGTATTGGCAGAGGGAGAAAACGATGGGCCGGCCGGTGGCTTTCAGCGCTTTCGCCATCTTGGCGTAGGCGGCGTGCATCAGCCGCATCTGCGCGGGCGGATCGTGCGGCGCTTGCTTCTGCATTACTTCGGGGATAAAGCTGCACAGGTCGTACTTGAGATAGTCGATACCCCACGAAGCATAGAGCTGTGCGTCCTGCTCCTCGTGCCCTAACGAGCCCTCAAAGCCGGCGCAGGTCTTGGGCCCGGGCGACGAGTAAATGCCCAGTTTCAGCCCCTTGGAGTGGACGTAGTCGGCCAGAGCCTTCATGTCAGGAAACTTCGAGTTGGAGTGCAGCACGCCGTTCGAATCGCGCTGGCCTTCCCAGGTGTCGTCAATGTTGACGTAAACGTAGCCGGCATCCCTCATGCCGCTGGCTACAATCACATCGGCAGCGGCTCGCACTCCCTGGTCGTCGACCTTCTCGGCGAAGTAGTTCCAGCTGTTCCATCCCATCGGCGGGGTCAGAGCCACGTCTTGGGCCCGGGAAGGCAGAGAATGCACAGCGAAAAACACAACGGCAATAGCTGCCACGCGCAAAGAAGCAGAAGTACTCATAAAGACCTCCTTGAAAACCGGTGTCTACTGCCCATTGGGATAGCTCACCTGAACGGTCAGGATTTCGTACGGATGAATCGGCGCCGTCACCGTTTCGCCTGTCAGTTCGAGGGCCGCGCCTTCGGGCTTTTCCATCAGATTCGTGATCGTGGCTCCCTGCGCACCTTTGGGCAGATGAATCTTCACGTCGCCGGATTTGCCCGCCCATTCGTAGACTCGGAAGATCAGGGCTTTCGAATCCTCAGCCTTCTTGAGGGCGGTCAGAACCACGTTTTCCGGTTCAACGGTTACAAACGCGTGCTCCGCGGGCAGGCTTCCGCTGTGCGCCTCGACCTGAATCGCCTGCAGCGGGTAATTGTATTCGTAACCGTGCCGCACCGTCATCGCCTGCTTCCAGTCGCCGGCGTGCGGATAGAGAGCATAGGTGAAGTGTTGATGCCCACGATCGGCTTCGGGGTCGGGCCAGGTGGGCGAACGCAGCAAGGAGATGCGCAACACATTGTCTTTGGCGTCGTAGCCATACTTGGAGTTGTTCAAGAGGCTGAAGCCGTGCTGCGCGTCGCCGAGATCGGCCCAGCGCAGGGCCGGCACTTCGAACTGCGCCTGCTCCCAACTGTTGTTGCGCGTGGTCGGCCGCTGAATGCTGCCGTAGGGAATCTCGTAAGTTGCCTGGTTGCTGGAGGCAGCGAGCGGGAAAGCAGCCTTCAGCAGCACGTGCGTTTCGTGCCAGTCAATGTCGTTGACCACATCTACCTGGTCGGCACCCGCATCCAGCACGATCTCCTCGACGAATTTCGAACTCTGCCACGAGCGCGTGGTCCGGATGGCGCCGCGCAGCGGCCCTTTTTCCACCAACTCGACCGAATCGGCGTGATCAATCGCCGTGAAATGATCGAGAGTGCCGGGATCGATGTTCCAGGCATCGTAATCCTGGGGCAAATCCTTGAAAGTCTGCAACTGGGCTCCGCACGCGCCCGGGGCAAGGGCCTCGAATTTCGCTCTCTTGTCGTAGAGGCTGGTGATACAGCCGTTCTCGCGATCGACCGTCACCTTGAGCGCGGAGTTTTCAAGAATCAGTCCCTTCGCGCTCAGATCGCTCGCGATCGGCTTGGCCCCGGCCGCAACGTGAAGCACCTTGTAGCCAAGAGACGGCACATCGCCGACCTCAGCCAGCAGCTTGTAGCTGTTCGTCTTGGAGTCGCTCGATATGATCTGCGATGGCACGACGCGGTTCGCCGAGTCGAGAACCGCCACGCCGCCAGTTGCCGCCGCGGGCAACTGCACGTCAATGGTCACCGGTCCTGAGCGCTTCCAGGCCAGGGGATTCAGGACCACCACCGGCACGCCGCTGGCCACTCTGGTATCGACGCCCGCGGCCAGGGTCTTAATTGCCTGCTGGGAAATCTCGTTGGTCGACCAGCGTACTTGGTCGAAATCACGCTGCGCTTCTTGGTAGATGATTCCGATGCCCGAACCTGCCGCCAGGTCGTGGAAGCCGTTGAAGGTGATTTTCTTCCACGCCTCGGTCAGTTCGTCGGCGGGATACGCCATGCCTTGGAGCCACGCCAGGGAGGCAAACTTCTCGGCGTTCAGCGCCCATTCCTCGCTGTCGCGCATGTTGCGTTTGTGATTGGCCTGCGTGGTGAGAACGCCGCGGTGGTACTCGAAATAGAGTTCGCTTTTCCAGGTGGGAATCGCTACTTTTCCCTCCGGGGGCGTGGCAGGCGGGGTGTAGCCTTTGGCGATCGAGTCATAGTCCCACACGCGCGGGTCCGCCACCAGCTTGGGTTCGATGCCCGTGAAATAGCTTTGCGCGGTTCCAAACTCGCCCTTCAAGCCCACCTTGCCCGGCTGCATCCAGTGCACGCCCTCATCGAGGATTGCGCGGGTCGGCCCGCCGCCATGGTCGCCGATGCCATAAAGATCCATCATTTCCGTCATGCCGGGAGCGTGCTCGCGCGCCAGGGTGAAATCGTAACTAAGGCGGACCGGGTTCAGATTGTCGTTGGCGTAATCGTGTGGGAAATAGGTGAGCACCTTGCTGCCGTCCGGCGACTCCCACCAGAAAAGTTTGAACGGCAATTGGTTGGTGTCGTTCCACGCCATTTTCTGCGTGACGAAATAGTCCATGCCGCTCTTCTTGTAGATCTGCGGCATTTGCCACGAGTACCCGAAGGAATCCGGATTCCATCCGATGCGCACGTCCACGCCATATTCTCTCTGGAACCAGCGTTTGCCCACCAGCAGTTGCCGCACCTGGGTCTCGCCGTCGGGCATGTTGAGATCGGGTTCCACCCACATGCCGCCGACGATCTCCCAACGGCCTTCCTTGATTCTCTGCTTGATTTCTTCGTGGATCTGCGGATATTTGTCCGCCATCCATGCGTTGTACTGCGCCGCTGACTGGGTGTAGGTGTATTCGGGATACTCATACATCAACTGCAGAGCGGTGCTGAAAGTGCGCTTGACCACGTCCACGGTTTCAGTCCACGGCCACAGCCACGCGGCATCGATGTGCGAGTTGCCGGTCATGTGCACTGTGGCTTGCTCGAGCAGCGGCCTCAGGGCATCGAGCTTGGCTTGCGCCCGCTTTAACGACGCGTCGAAGCGCGATTGATCCTTCGTGTTCAGCGCTGCCAGATCGACCTCTCCGATGGCGGCTTCAAGCGTTGCGGTATCTGCAGGCACCTCTTTGGAAAGGCTTGGAACGAGCAACGCCGAGTTCAGAAACTCCATCCACAGGTCTTTGGGATTGGGCCGGTCAGCCGCGAAATCGATCTTCAATTCCGTGCCGCCGAAGGTCTTGTGGTCCACGGTGTGCAGCAGTTTGACCGCAGCCAGCACCTTGTCGCCGGGCTTGGCCTTGTCGAAGAGCACGACTGGTTCGAGATCATCGCCCAGCGCGACACGGCGTCCGTTGAAGTAGAAAATCTCCGGCATCGGCCCGTTGGCAGAGGCGGAAAAAGAAAACCAAATCCGCGTCCCGCTCAGATCGTAGCCATGCAGGTCCCGCGGAACTTCGATCCAGCGCCGGAACCACACTGCCTCCTCCGAAAGAGCCGCGCCCGCTTTCACCACCTGCCACGAAGAATCGTCAAGCTCCGGGGCTTCGCCATGGGCCAGATCACCGGGGTGAACCCGCCACTCGTCGGCTGGCAGCCGGTTCAATTCACCCAGCCGCGCCACAGCCGTTTGAGAACTCGCATGCAGCGACTTCACGATCTGTGCTGCCTGTTCTGCAGTCTGCGCACCAGCCTGCGTCCGCCCACAAATTCCTGCCGCAATCAGACCGAGCGCAACTGCCGCCAGGCGCGTACTCCAGCCACACCGTTTGCGAATGATGCCCAACAGATTTCTCATTAGAGGTCTCCTGAATAAATCGCGCTCACAGTGGTGGTACCCCGTTCGCACTTGCTGCTATCTATGTGCGAACGGCACGGATCAGAACGAGTATTTTAACGATAGTTGGAAGAAGCGCGCATCGGGCGTCAAGTTTTGGAAACTTCTCGGTCCGGATCATGTCGCGCTATCCAGCGGTGCCCGTCGGCGGTTTTGCGCCAGGCTCTACAGTTCGCTTCGGAGCAGCAGCGATATCGGGAAGCAGTTTGCCCTGCCCAGGACCGTGTAGTTTCTGGCTTGGCGTCGTCCGCCGGGCCAGGTGAAGATAGTCCAGCACCAGGCGGCGTTTGAGAAGCTGCAGAGCCCTGGCCGGATCCACTCCCTTGGGACACGCACGCGAGCACTCCCCGGCGTAATGACAACGGAAAGTGCCGGATGACTCACCCGTGACTTCGTTCCGCGCACGGCGCCCATCATCTCGCGTGTCCGCGTTATAGCGCTGCGCCGCGGCCAAAGGCATAGGGCCAAGATAGCGGGCATCCGTTGCTAAAGTGGGACATGCGGCCATGCAGCAACCGCACTTGATGCAATAAGTGAATTGCAGATAGCTTTCCAGTTGCTCGGGAGACTGGTAGAACTCGCCAGCCGGATCGTTAATCTCAGCTTCATCCCCACGCAAGATGTAGGGCTTCACGGAACGGTGCTTGTCAAACATCGTGAAGAGGTCGGGAACCAGGTCGCGGATGATCTCGAAATTGGGCAACGGCCCCACGGTGAGGTTGGCGTCAGCAATATGGAGGATTTGCGTGTTGCAGGCGAGGCTCGGGCGCCCGTTCAGAAGCATGCCGCATGAACCGCAGATACCCATGCGGCACGAGTAGCGCCAGGCCAGCGTGGAATCCAGGTTGTCCTTTATGTAATGCAGGCCGTCGAGGACCGTCATGCCCTCGCGCACGGGAACCTCGTAAGTCTTCACATGCGGCGCGCGATCAGTTTCGGGATTGTATCGCGTGACGTGGAACTTGATCCGGACTTCGGTTTTGCTTTCGGGCATATGGCTACCCCCTTACTCCTGCCAGCGCGATGCCATGCGCCGCGACGGCTGCCCACGTACCCAGGCCAAATAATCCCAGCCCCACCACCAGCAGGACGACGGTGATGCTCTTTTCGACTGCCGGCTTGAGCGTCAGTTCGAACAGCATGGTCCGCAGGCCGTAAAGGCCGTGATAGAGCGCCACTCCGAGGAGAGCGATATACGTCACCGTGAAAAAGAATTTGCCATCGCGAAACAGACTATTTTGCAAAGAGTCCGCGTCGGTGCCGTAGGGGGCAAACCAGTGACCAGTGGCTGCCATGTGCATAATGAGCATGTGCAGGCCGAGCAGGAACAGGAGCGCCACTCCCGCAGTCATGTGCCAGGTCCAGTATTTGGTTCCGTTCATCTCTCCTCCTACTCCGCCAGAGCCGAGTAACCGCCGATCGCCAGCAAAACCAAGGTCAGGATCATCATGACCACCAGCAGGGGGCGTTGCACGTTGAGCGAAGTCTTGTAGGGATAAACCGGTTCGACAGGCTTGCCAACCCCGAATCCGAGCTCGACAAGCACCAACCGGATGCCGTTGCAGGCGTGATAGGCGAATGCGGCGAAAACCAGGAACTCCCCGAACTCGAAGATGGGTTGATGCAGGAAGCCGCTTCCTGCCCACAGGTATATGCCTTTGGCGCGCAGGCTCGTGACAACGACATGCAGCAAGAAGTAGAAAAGGATGCCGAGGCCGGTGATGCGATGCAGGATGTAGGCGTAGCGCTCGATGCCCCAGCGCCCGCCTCCGAGCCATCCCCAGATCCCGAGCCGGTTATCGTACCTCTTGATTTCTGCCATATCTGCCTCTTTCCGACAATTCGAGCTCTGCATGCTCCTAGTACTTCCGCTCCACCGGTTTCCAGTTGGTGATGGTCACCGGCTTGTATTCGAGTCTAGGCGTGCCGCCGGTGTAATAAACCATGGAATGGGCCAGGAACTTTTCGTCGTCGCGCTTGGGAAAGTCTGTGCGAGCATGGCCTCCTCGCGACTCCTCGCGCGCCAACCCCGAGAAGAGCAACACCTCAGCCAGGTCGAGCATGTTTTCGGTCTCGAGGACCTGAACCAGGTTTGTGTTGTACACGCGGCTCTTGTCCTGAATCGTAATTTTCCGGAAGCGCTGCTTGAGCTGAGTGATCTTGTCCAGCCCCTGCTTCATCGACTGCCCAGTGCGGTAGACGCCCGCGTGTTTATCCATCAGCGATCGAAGCTCGCCGCGAATCTGCGCCGGGCTCTCCGTTCCATTCCGCTTGAGCAGGCCGTCGAAAATGCGGCTTTCTTCCTCGCGGAATTTCTCTTGTGGGACCTTGCTTAGTTGCCGACCCGATTGCAAGTACTTTGCGATCCCGCCTCCCGTGATGCCGCCCCACACCAGGCATTCCGCGGTCGAGTTGCAGCCGAGGCGGTTGGCGCCATGCATGGAATGGCAGGCCACCTCGCCGGCGGCCCAGATATTCTCAATCTTGGTTCGCCCGTCAATGTCGGCCTCAATGCCACCCATGGAGTAGTGAGCTACAGGCCGGATCGGGATCGCTTGCGTGATCGGATCGATCCCCAGGAACTTCATGCACACTTCCCGGATCAGAGGCAGGCGTTTGTTGATGCGCTCGGCTCCCAGATGCGTCAGATCGAGGTGAATAAAGTCCAGCCCGTCGGGTCCCGGGAAGCCGCGCCCCTCAAGGATTTCCGTCATCTCGGAACGGGAGACGATGTCGCGCGGCGCCAGTTCCATCATCTTGGGCGCATACTTCTCCATGAAGCGCTCGCCTTTGTTGTTGCGCAGGTAGCCGCCTTCGCCGCGGCAGCCTTCGGTCATCAGAATGCCGGAGGGCACCAGTCCCGTCGGGTGAAATTGCAGAAACTCCGGATCTTCCAGGGCCAGGCCAGCGCGGTAGGCAATGGCTTGTCCGTCGCCCGTGACGGTTTGCGAATAAGTGGTGAATCCGTACAGATTTCCCAGTCCTCCGGAAGCAATCAAGAGGGTCTTCGCTCGCAAGACTACAAACTCACCGGAGGGCAGATCGTAGACTGTAAGACCTGCGAGCCGGTCACCATCAAGCAATAGGGAAGTGACGAAACACTCGTCATAGCGTTTGAAGTTTTGGTATTTGAGGAGAGTGTCGTACAGGGCTTGCATCTCGAAGAAGCCGGTCTTGTCCGCCGCCATGCAGGCGCGCGGAAACGAATGCCCGCCGAAAGGCCGCTGCATAATGCGGCCATCCTCCCGCCGCGACCACGGTACTCCCCAGTGCTCCAAAAGCCGAATCTCATCGGGCGCGGTTTTCACGAACCGGTCCACCGTGTCCTGGTCCGCAAGGAAATCGGAGCCCTTTACCGTGTCCCAGGCATGTAACTCGAGGCTGTCGCCTTCTTCAGGGCGCATAACAGCGCCGGTGCCCCCCTCGGCGCAAACCGAATGGGAGCGCATGACCTGCACCTTCGAGACGATACCGATGTCAGCTGCGCCCTGGGTTTGCATGCTGATTTCCACCGCAGCACGCAGACCCGCCAGTCCGGTGCCCAGGATCAAAACATCATGAGTGGTTTCGCGCATAGTTCGCGTGTTCCTTCGCACTCCAGCAATGCCCGCCGGCCAGAGATGATCCGCGAGTCCGGCCAAGCCTCAGCGCGCAGTACCTTCCGGGCGAAGCTTTCTCCGCGGTCCGGACGAGACTGCAGCCGCCGCCAGCCTCAGACGAGGCGTTCTTAATTTACAAAATGGGCAGATGAAAACTGTGTTTTGGCTCACGTCGGGGTGTGATTGCGGGCGTTGCGACGCCGAGGCCTATAAGCCGGAGAACTCTTTTCATGTACAGCCCATGAACCCTGGATTACTTGCGGCTGGTCAAGTTCCACTGCTGGGTCAGCACCTCGGTCCCAACGTCGCTGTCGCGAATGATGGCATTTTGCGCGTCGGTGAAATCGTTCGCCAGGGCGCGAATATCCCGCACCTCCGAGCCGCTCAACTGGAGGAAGGTATGCGTCCCGGGCAGCGCCCTTGCCCCCTGCACGAGCGCCTGCTGCACATCGTGGAAAACCACGGTCGGCTGGCTGCCCGAAGGAGGAGCTGCGCGAAGCGACAAAAGATCCAATCGCTTCACGCTATCGGCTACGAAGGCTGGCCGCTCGTCTGGATTCTCCAAAGCCAAGTCGACTCGGTCGAGCGTCAACCCGTTTACGTGGCGGCAATACAGCCCGTAGCAGGGCAAATCGCCGAACATGTCCGCTTCCGGATAAGTGGGAACACTCTCGGGAACCTCGCGGTCCAAGCGCGCCGCGCTGCCCTTGCCTACGAGCGAAATGTGCACATCCTGAATCCACACCGGCCCTACATCTGCGCCGGGAACTCCTGTGATGGAAGAGGCTAGCGATGCGCCGGTGGCGTTAATGTGAGAGATCGACACATTCCGCAGCGTCCCCGGAGTGGGCGTCTTTTGCGCACGGCCACGCCCGCCCAGACGGATAAAGATCGGCGCCCAGACGTCGTACATGGCGATATTGCTTACCACCACCCGATCAATGTTGCTGCCGTCGACCGACTCAACCGCGACGCCTCCAATCGGTCCCCGGTTCCACTTGTCCCGCCGGCTGAAAACCGTGCAATTGCTGAAGGCAATGTTCTTGAAGTCTCCGCTCGATTCCGTCCCCAGCTTGAGTGCATAGCACGAGGTAGTCAGAACGCAGTTGGTCACAGTCACGTTCTCGGTGGCCCGCAAGTAGCCGAGCGACGGGCTGGTCTTGGGAACGATGGCGTCATCGAAAGTCTCCACATAGCAGTTGGCGATGCGCACAAACTGACAACAGTCGGGATCAATGCCATCGGCGTATCCGTTGAAGATCGTAACTCCGTCGACATCGACGTAATCGCAACTCAGAAAGCTGATGTTGTAATTCGGAGCATTCTGCAGCGTCAGACCGCGAATGGAAATCAGACGGCACTTCTTCAGAGCAATGAGCTTGGGCCCGCCACGCTGAGTCCGGTTTCCCTCGATGGTCCCCTCGCCGGAAATGGAGATGTTCTCCAGTCCCTCTCCGGTAATCAATGCGTGATGGAAATATGAGGTTTCCTCGTCGGAAAAAGTGTCGTAAGTGAGTTTTTCGTAGACGTCGAAGTCAGCCTTGTCAGGGCTGGCGGTGAGGGTAGAACCCGGGCCGAGGTATAACGCGACCGAACTTTTCAGTCGCAAAGTGCCCGACAGATAATTGCCGGCGGGAAAAACAACGGTGCCGCCTGCCTTGCCGGCTGCGTCAATGGCCGCCTGTACAGCAGCCGTGTCTTTGGACTTGCCGTCTCCTTTGGCGCCGAACTGGAGGACGTTAAAGACAGCCGGGTTCGCCGCCGGGTGCTCTGCCGCACTGGCGGAAAGCGTAGTCGGATGAGCCGCCCAAGCCAGTCCTGGCCCCAGTGCCGCAGCCGATCGTAAAAGGAAGTCTTTCCTGGTGATGGTCACTGATGTCCTCCAATCAAAGCGGCTGAGCCGCCACGGGGTATGCTTTTTCCTGCAAAAAACGGCTGAGAACAGAGTACCGCGTCCAGTGCCCACAATTGAACCTCCTGAACTATACCGTCTTCGGCGAGCGCAACAACATCGTCTTGGGCGGCGCCTTTGGTGGTATCTTTCAGCGCTGCGGATCCGCGTATCGGTCAGCTTGCGATGAAGCTTAGCTCATGGCGACGATGCATCCTCTTGCTTTTGTCGTCCTGATGGCTTCCATCCCGAGGATTCGTCCGCTCGGGCGAAGCACGGTTTTCGCCAAGCTGTTTGTGAGAAGATTGACAGTTTCCTGGAGCCATTCATGATTTCTTTCGCTGCAACACGACGTGGTTTTCTCTCGCGATTAAGTCAACTCACAGGCGCGGCTGGATTGCTCGGGCTGGGGCCCGGCCTGAGCGACCAATCGGGCCCGCCAGCTTCCGGCCGCGGCACCTACGATGTGACTGCGTTCGGAGCGCGCGGCGATGGTAAGACTCTCGACACTGCGGCGATCAATCAGGCTATCGCAGCAGCGGCAGCAGCCGGCGGAGGCACAGTCAGTTTTCCGACCGGGACCTTCCTGTCGTACTCGATCCGTCTCCAGAGCAATGTCGGCCTCTATCTCAGCCACGGCTGCACACTGGTCGCCGCTGAGGGCAAGGGCTACGACGCTGCCGAATCCAATCAGCCCTGGGAGAACTATCAGGACTACGGGCACAACCACTGGCACAACAGCCTGATCTGGGGAGAACAGCTGCACGACGTCTCGATCTCGGGCCCGGGACGAATCTGGGGAAAAGGTTTGAGCCGCGGTGAAGGGCCGCCGCCGCAGGCCGAGACCCCCGGCATCGGGAACAAGAGCATCGCGCTGAAAAACTGTCGCAATGTTCTGCTGCGGGACTTCTCGGTTCTGCACGGAGGACATTTCGCAATTCTGGCCACGGGCGTCGACAACCTCACCATCGATAACCTGCAAATCGACACCAACCGCGACGGCATGGACATTGATTGTTGCCGCAACGTCCACGTCACGCGCTGCAGCGTCAACTCGCCCTGGGATGACGCTATCGTGCTGAAGAGCTCCTATGCGCTCGGTTTCCCACGCTCGACCGAGATGGTCACCATCAGCGATTGCCTTGTAACCGGCGACTATGAAGAAGGCAGTCTGCTGGACGGCACGTTTCGTCGCTTTGATCCCGCACGCAAGCTCGCGCCTTATGAAGAGGTCTGGCGCACCGGACGCATCAAGTTCGGCACAGAATCGAACGGCGGGTTCAAGAACATCACCATTTCGAATTGTGTGTTTGACGCCTGCCATGGGCTGGCGCTGGAAAGCGAGGATGGCGCTCAGCTCGAAGACGTCGCCATCACCAACCTGACCATGCGCGACATTTACGATGCGCCGATTTTCATCCGCCTGGGATCGCGCATGCGCGGCCCGGCCGGCGTCGCTGTGGGCACCATCCGGCGCGTGCTGATCAGCAATGTGGTTTGCTCGAACGCGGACTCCGCCATCTGCTCCATCATTACCGGCATTCCGGGACACAGAATCGAGGACGTACGCCTGAGCAATATCGTCATTGAACATAAGGGCGGTGGAACGCGGGAACAGGCGAGCATCCGTGTGCCAGAGAAGGAAGCTGAGTATCCGGATCCCGACATGTTTGGTCCCATGCCTGCCCACGGCTTCTTTATTCGCCACGTCCGGGGAGTCGAAATGGACGGCATTAAGCTCATTTCTGCCAACCGCGACGAGCGGGCGGCTTTCGTGCTGGAAGATGTGGAGAATGCCGGTTTCACGCGCACGCAGGCGCCGGTTGCTGCTGGAGTGCCGCTATTTGTGCTTCGCGCGGTCGAGCAGTTTCGACTGCGCGATAGCGCAGCCGTGCCCGACATGACCCTTGACCGGGTAGCGCAGAAAGAGATCCTGCCGGAATAGCATAAGGAGACATTCAACGTGGCGGGCTCACAAGAAAGAAGATATTGCAGTCAACACTTATGTAGTACGAGAGCGTGGGTTGTAAGTGGTAAGTAATAAATGCGGAAGCGCATGCGGTCCGGTGATCGTCCCGGTCTTCAAAGCGGGCTAGGCGCGGCGGGGCCACGTGGAATCAGCGGGTTGCAAATCTCCAAGAGGCGCTTAGTGGCTTCAAACGGGCGTGGGCGGACGGAAAATGCAATATTCATGCAACGGGAGAATCGGGTGTTGAATTCAGGATAACCCGCATGACTCACATCAACGGGATTCGTCAAAAGCCAAGCGGTCTTTTCGCAGGCTTATCGACCATTGATCTGACCTACATGGTGGACGATATTCCGAAACGAAACTCAAAAATGTCGGCCTCCTTGCAAGTACTTGCTGCGGGCGGACCCGCCACCAACGCAGCAGTGACCTTTGCATTCCTTGGAGGCAAAAGCGCACTGGTAAGTCCTCTCGGTCAGCACCCTCTCACTGATGTGATTCGTAGCGACCTTAATCAGTTCGCGGTTCGTTTGCATGACTTCGCAGGCGATCACACCGGAGCTCCCCCGATATCTTCAATACTGGTGCTTCCTGGTGGGGAACGCACAGTCATTTCGGCGAATGCGCAAGTATTCCCCCCGCGAGACATTCGGCCCGACTCGCAGTGGTTCGACGAGGTCGATGTGGTCCTAGTGGACGGCCACCACATGCCGGTGTGCCAGACAATTGCCGCCAGCGCTCGCTCGCGCGGTCTCGACATCGTGCTTGATGCTGGGAGTTGGAAAGAAGGGACGGGTGCGCTGCTTCCGAGTGTTGACATCGCCCTCTGCTCGGATGATTTTCGTCCCCCTGGTTGTCAGAATGAAAAGGACGTATTCGAGTTCCTGAGGGATCATGGAACTGAGCGAATTGCTATCACCAGAGGCATGAATTCAATTTTCTACGTGAACAAGGACGCGGCCGGCGAGATCGCTGTCGAGCATGTCACAGCTGTTGACACTACCGGCGCAGGAGATATTTTCCACGGAGCATTTTGCTATCAATTCTCGCTAAGAAATGATTTTGTGGGCGCACTCAGTTTTGCCGCACAGGTCGCCACGTTCTCCTGTCTTCATGTGGGCACGCGCTCGTGGATGGAGCCCTTTCGCAAAACACTGTCGGAAGCGTCGAGTTCAGGCTGTTCGCGGTGAAGTAGACTCGGCACTCATGCCAGCAGTTTACGACTCCTCCGAGTGCGATCGCTACTGTATGCTGGACAGTGCCATCTCCTGGAAAGCGCGCTCGGGAGTCTCCGAACAGCCGCCATCGCAGGCCACCATGTAAATTGTGACCATGTCGTGCGCCGGGATGATCCACTCCTGCGTTCCAAAAGCGCCGCCATGCCCAAAGGTTCCGACGGGCAGCAGTCCCCAGACTCCAGTTGGCCTGGAGATGATTTCCCAAGCTAATCCGTAGTCGGAGCCGGGATACCACCCGGCCACCATCCCCGAGGTCTGGACCTGGCGCATGGCCTCGATGCTGGCGGGAGAAAGAAGGCGAATGCCGTTCCAGGTGCCGCGATTCAGGATCATCTCGCAGAAGTGAGAGAGATCCTCGGCAGTCGAGAACAGTCCATATTCAGGTCCAGGATATTTTGCTCCCTTGCGGAACGCGCCCGGGTCGCCGCCTAGTATCTGCGCGCCTGCGCGAACCATTTTGCCGTTGTTGGGGCTGTAGACGATAGCAATTCGATCCAGCTTGTCGGGGGGCGGGTAGAAGAACGTGTCTTTCATCTGCAATGGCTTCAGGATGCGACTTTCAATAAAGCTCTCATAAGACTGCCCGGAGACAACCTCGATAATACGGCCAAGCGTGGCCATGCCCGTGTTGCTGTACAGCCATTTTGTTCCGGGCTCGAATTCAAGCGGCTCCTTGGCATATGAAGCCACGGCTTCGGCCAGCGTGTGATCCATTTTCCAGTGGATGTCCTTCATGTCGCCTTGGGGCATCTGGCGCATTCCCGATGTATGTGAGAGCAAATCGCCGATGCGGATGGGGCGTGACGGCGTCCTCAACCATCCATTGACATTCAGCTTCTGATCCCGAAATTCAGGCAAGTACTTCTGCACTTCGTCGTACAAGCTGATCTTTCCTTCCTCGCACAGCATCAGGATCCCAACCGCGGTAATCGGCTTGGTCATGGACATGATCTGAAAGATCGAGTCTTCGCGCATGGGGCGCTTTTCTTCGAGGTTCTGCATTCCTACCGCTGTCTTCTGCACGACATGGCCGCCACGCAAAATCATGGTGACAATTCCGGCGGCATCTCCGGCATTGACGAACTCCTGCATTTTCTGCCGAATGCTTTCCAGGCGCTGCGCGTCAACGCTGGCCTGAGGATCGTCATTTGCGGCCAGGCTGGGAACGGCGAGCAGAAGTGACGCCAGCACGAGAGGTAGCATCCGGCTGAGACAGGGAAATGGAAAAGTCCATGGGGCTGATTTTGCCACCGAACGCAGACGCAAGAAACAACCGATGTTCATAGCTTGACCTTTCTATTATAGAAGTGCCCTGTGCAAGTAAGTTTCTGGGGTTCACGCGCAGACTGATGCGACGCAGTCGATCAGACTGTGCTAAGACAGTCAGGAGTGTACCCCAGTTACGCAGTAGGCAAGAAATCCTGACTACACTCCTTGACCGACGGAAGAACGGAGATATACTTCGATTCGATGTCCCCAACCTTCGGCAATCCGAACAGGGGAACTTTGATATGATCACTCGCCGCGAATTCGTTACGACGCTGTCCGCTGCTTTACTCGCGTCCGCAGCCTGGGGAGACAGCAAGGCCAGCAAGATTCCGCTGGCATTCTCTACACTCGGTTGTCCGGAATGGGATTGGAAGAAGATTCTTGGTTTTGCTTCGACACACGGCTTCTCTGCGATCGAACTGCGCGGCCTAATGGGCAAGTTGGACTTGCCTTCGGATCCTCTCTTTGCGGCCGATCGAATCCAACAAACCAAGCAGCAAATCCAAGCCGCCAATCTGAAAATCGCCTGCGTCAGCAGTTCCGCACAAATGTATGTGGAAGATCCCACGAAACGCGCGGAGCAACTGTCCGACGCGAAACGCTTCGTTGATCTCGCACAGGTTCTGGGCGCGCCCTACGTGCGGGTGTTCGGAGGCAAAGCCGACTCCTACAAGAGTCCGGTACCCGACGACGCCGCCAAAGCACGAGTCGCTGCCGGCTTGCGCGAACTTGGCAAATACGCCGGGCCCCGCGACGTGACCGTCATCATTGAATCACACGATCATTTCACGGCATCGTCAAGCTTGAAGGATGTTCTGACTCAGGCTGACTCCGAACACGTCGGACTCTTATGGGACGCTCATCACACTTTCGCCACCGCTAACGAAGATCCTGAATTCACGGTCAAACAACTCGGACCGTGGATCCGCCACACTCACTTAAAAGATTCTGTCGGCAGCGGCGAAGACCGCAAGTACGTCCTCACGGGCCGCGGCAACGTTCCGATCCAGCGGCAGATCGAGGCTTTGCGCTCCATCGGCTACAAGGGCTTTTATTGTTTCGAGTGGGAAAAACTGTGGCATCCCGACATTGATGACCCGGAAATTGCCATCGCGGACTACGCCCATGTCGTGGGCGACTGCCTGGGCAATGCAAGAGCCTGTGGCCGGTAATCAAGTGGAAGAAACCACGATGTGTCAAACGACTCCGCGGGCGGCGCTCTGCCTACTGGGTGCGTCGCTGCTGATCCTCTCTCTCGGACGCGCGCAATCCACTGCTCCGCAGTCTTACCATGATGGGCTCTTGCTTCTACGCGCCGGCAGCTTCAAGGCCGCGCAGGTTACCTTGAGTTCGCTTTGCCACGCGGGTATGCAAAACGCGGACGTCCTCGAGAACATCGGGCTGGCCTATCTACGCATTTCACCAAAGGATTTGCCGCCGACAGCGACACCGGAGTCGGGCATTGTGCAAGGTGTGGGTCACGCGGCTTGCCTTGCGGCTCAGAAACAATTTGACGATGCGCGCGAGGAATACCGCGCGTTGGAACAGGAGTATCCCAAGTATCCGTACATTCACTACGCGGTCGGCAGATTCTGGGCAGATATGGATGATGTGCCCGCAGCGGTTGTCGAGTTCCAGCAGGAACTGAAGAATCAACCGAGCGACATCAACTCCCGGCTGGAAATCGCCGCTGCCGAGTACAAACTGGATTCCGCGGCGGGGTTGCCGTATGCGGAGGAGGCGGTCAAGCTGAATCCGCTCGTGCCCTCGGCGCACTATCTGCTGGGGCTGCTTTATTTGGACACCGACAACTACCGGAAGGCCATCCATGAACTCGAGATAGCCCGGAGGGCTCTTCCGCAGGACGCCAAGATTTGTTTTGCGCTGGGCTCCGCGTATGCGCGAGCCGGGAGGAAGGAAGATGCCGCGCGCGCCCGGGCGGCCTTCGCGCAGTTGAACAAGGAATTGGAGAGCAGTTCAGAGGTCAAGCACTGAAACGGCCGCACTAAACGCTCCTCCAACCAACCAGTGAATTATCTTTCCGGTTCCTTCACGGTAAGCACCTGATCGGCGTTTACGTCGCGAAGAGTCTGTGTGATTCCGCTCGGCCAGCGGATTTCGATGGACCTGATCCGCTTGTTCTTGCCCAGGCCAAAATGGACCCGAGGATCGCTCGAAGAAGCATAGCCCACAGCTGTGGTCGCCTCATTCCACTGCAGGGAACCGTCCTGTGCTTCCAGGCGTATTTGCGCGCCAATACCCATGCGATTGCTTTTGGTACCGACAAGCTTCAGGAGAATCCAGTGGTTCGCGTTGTCCGAAATATTGTGAAGAATCTTTGCCTGACCGTTTAGCACGGAAAGCACGACATCGACGCGTCCGTCATTGTCTAAATCACCAAACGCAGCACCGCGATGCGCCGCCTCCACTTGAAAATCGGGACCGGCGAGGCTGCTGACATCCGCAAACTTACCGTTCCCGAGGTTTCGAAAGACGGAATTAGGCTCCGGATAATGCCGCGCCGTTTTCAAAAGGCTGATATTGTCCAACACGTTGGAACGGGCCACAAACAGATCCTTCCAGCCGTCATTGTCGAAGTCGAACATGCCATTGCTCCAACCCGACATGTCGGTGGTGCTACCAAGACCGCTGGCCACGGTCATGTCCACAAAATCGCCTCCACCTGCATTGATAAAAAGAGGAAACTCCTCCCTTTCCACTGCGGTGTGCCAAATATCCGGGAGACCGTCATTGTTCACGTCCCGAAAATCCGAGCCCATGCCCGAGAGAGTCTCGCCGTCGGCCGCATAGCTCACGCCAGCCGTCACCCCCACCTCTTCAAACCCTTTGCCTTTCAGATTGCGGAAGAGAAAGTTCGGCGTGGTATCGTTAGCCACAAAAGCATCCAGATAACCATCGTCGTCGTAATCGGCGAAACTCACGCTCATTCCCTTGCCGAAGTGTTGCGCTATGCCCGTTTCCACAGAGACATCGGTAAACGTGCCGTCTCCGTTGTTGCGATAGAGTGTGTTGTGAAGCGAGGGATAATACTTCGGATCGCAGTAGGATCGCACTCCTTGCTTCAAAAGGCAGTAGGGATCCTTGTTCACTTCCCAGCCGCAGTAGTTCACCACGAACAGGTCCAGCAGGCCGTCGTTGTTGTAGTCGAACCAGCCCGCGCCGACCGACCACATCTTCTTGCCGTTGAACGTCGCACCGCTGACGCCTGCCTTGGCGGCGACATCGGTGAATGTGCCGTCGCCGTTATTGTGGAACAGTTGATTGCCCGTGACACCGGCGACGAAGATGTCGGGCCAGCCGTCATTATCGTAGTCGCCCACGGCAACGCCGGTGGCGTAGCCTGATCCAGCCACACCAGCTTTCTCCGTAACGTCCGTAAATGTCCCATCGTGATTGTTGTGGAACAGACGATTCCAATAGCGCGGGGAATCCTTCACCAGAGACGGAATGTCGGCTCCGCCAACCAGATAGATGTCCAAGTAACCATCGTTGTCGTAATCCAGGAGCGCGACTCCAGCCAGCATGGTCTGCGGTTGATTCTTGTTTTCTGTGCTGGAGTTTGCCGTAACGTAGTGCAGGCCTGCGCGTTGAGCAATTTCTTCGAAGCGGATGGGACCGCTGGGCGGCAGGGTTGAAGGGGCAAGACCGAGGGCTCCCAAACCAGCGACACATAGGCCCAGCAAGGAGGCGACCACGCCTGCCCGTGCAACCATTCGCCGGAAGGAACGGACAGATAGCATCGTTACATCGAACCGCAGCCGCCGTCCTGTGCGACCAGCACTCGCATGCTGACCCGACTGAGTGCGCCGTCAAAAAGAAACCGGCGGCGACAGGACACTAAAAGGCTCTTATACACGAACTCGAGACCGCGACAACCTGCCGCACCTCGCACTGCGCGCTGAGTTTCAATATATTTCGATTTATATTTTCGATTTATATTTTTTTCTTGCATATTGTCATGATTTTGTGCTAAATGAGCATCATTTGGCAAGAATCCGGAAGTGTATCCGGGAGGATATCGTGAAAAGAAGCACTTTATTATTCGTTCTCCTTGCCTCCCTGATGTCTCTGCTCTTGTTTGCAATACCAGGTTATGCGCAGGGAAATCTGGGAGCCGTTACAGGCACCGTACAAGACGCAACCGGGGCGGTTGTGCCTGATGCCGCAATCGCTATCACCAACGTCGACACCGGCGTGAAATGGACAGCCAAGACCAGCAGCGCGGGTTATTACCGCGCGCCGGTGTCTCCGGGCACCTATAAAGTGCAAGCCGAGAAAGCCGGCTTTAAGACTGCCATAGCCGATCAGATCATAGTGCCGGTCGCACAAGTGGTCACGGTAGATCTGAAGCTGCAAGTGGGGAATATCAGGGAGACCGTGGAAGTCACGTCACAGGCTCCGCTGCTGCAAACCTCGAGCGCCGAGGTGAGCTCCTCCGTAACCCCGGAGGAATTCGAGACCTTACCCATCGAGGTAAGTGATGGCGGGCGCGACCTTCAGTCTTTCCTTTTCAGCAGCCTGCCGGGAACCGTAGGCAGCGGCGGCCAAGCCATCAACGGCACATGGTCGGGTTCCATCAACGGCGGGCAATTGTTCAGCCATGAAATCATGATTGACGGCGTTACCATCGGCCGCTACGACCTCAGCGGCGCCGGCCTGACCGAGACTCAGCCGGGCACGGACTCGATTGCAGAGTTCAAGGTGCAGAGCTCGAACTATTCCGCCGAATACGGAGATACCGGTGGGGGAGTCGCCAATTTCACCTACAAATCCGGAACCAACCAGTTTCACGGCTCGGTCTTTGAATACAACAAGAATCCTATGTTCAGTGCGGCTGGTGAACTGGCAAACGTTTATCACACCGCGAAGGACAACACGAAGGATAACGACTTCGGCTTCACCTTTGGCGGGCCGATCGTCAAGGACCGCACGTTCTTCTTCTTCTCGTATGAAGGCGATCGTTTCCGCGATTTCTCGTATTCCGGAGCGTTAACCATACCTACCCCGGCGATGATAACGGGGGATTTCAGCGGTATGCTGGGATCGCAGGTTGGTACCGATGCGCTGAACAGGCCCGTCTACCAGTATCAAATCTATGATCCGCTGACGACGCGCAATGTGACGCAGGGCGTGGTGGACCCGGTAACCGGCCTGACGGCGACCGCCAGTGCCGTCATCCGCGACCCCTTCACCTCAGGTGGCAAAACGAGCGTGATCCCGGCGGCGGAATTCAGCACGGCATCGGCCACGCTCCTGCCGTTGTTTCCCAGTCCGCTGTTGTCTGTCCAGCAGTCATTGCAGAATGGAACCATCAAGAACACTCCCGAATTCAATGGCTGCTGTCCGACTCTCAATCGCGATGCCTACACGGTCAAGATCGACCACGTGCTGACAGGCAAGCAGAAGATCTGGGGATCGTTTAATTACAACTGGAGAACCCGGTTTCAAAGAGGCGCCAATACGTTTCCGCCATTCCCGGGGGAACCGATTAACCCGGTGAAGGGACAAGACGTGGGTGGTCCGCAGGTTCGACTGGCGCACGCCTGGAACATCACCGACCGGAGTCTGAACGAATTCCAGGTCGGCTACAACCGGTTCCAAAACAGGAACGGCCTTTCCAACGACGTCAAATACCTCCCATCATCAATTGTGGGGGTGCCGAACACCTGTTTTCCGGGGATCAACCTAAGTAGCCGGTATATTCAGGGCATACCGAAGCAACTTGGACATTCCTGCAACAACATTGACCCCATGGAGAGTTTCATTGTGCAGGATTACTTCAGCTACCTGCACGGCAAGCACAGCCTCAAATTCGGAGCTGAATATCGCAAGTATCGCTACAACACGTTTGAACCGGATACCGTGTCCGGTGGCTTCAATTTCATAGGGGACTCGACGGGCTTGCCCGGCTTTTTCACCTCCACCGGCAATCCGTACGCCAGCTTTATTGTTGGGGCCGTGAATAACGCCAACCGGCTGATCTACCCATCGTCACCACACTACCGCGCTGGGCTGTATGCCTTCTTCGCTCAGGACGACTTCAAGGCAACGTCCAAGCTGACCCTGAACCTGGGGCTGCGCTGGGAGATCGCCATGCCGCAGAAGGAAACCGACAATCACGAATCGGGGTTCAGCGGCACGGTGCTGAATGCCGGCGCGGATAACATTCCGGGAGCGCTGGAATTCCTGGGCAACTGCTCCACTTGCAACGGCCGCAATTCCCTCGAAAACTGGTACTACAAGGGTTTCGCGCCACGGATCGGCGTGGCCTACGGAATTACCAACAAGCTGGTGTTCCGCGGCGGATATGGGATCTCTTACGCCCCTCCCATTGAAGACAACTTCGGCACCCTGGATTACTTGGGATTCACCGACTACGTCAATGCACACGCAGGAAGCTCGCCGACCGGATTTGTTAACGACCCGGCGATCTACTGGTCACCTCTCGCCTCCGCGTCCACGGGAGTGGCGAACATTGGGCTGCCTCCGTACACCGGTACGCTCCCCGATCGGGACCCCACACTCGCCAACGGGAACTCGGTTGACTTTCTGCCGAGGAACGGTACGAGAGAGCCCTATACTCAGAACTGGAGCGCCGGATTCCAGTACATGTTGCCGCGCGACATCCTGCTCCAGGCCGACTATATGGGTTCGAAGGGGACGCGGCTGCTGAACGGCTACTTTGGAACCTTGCTCAACCAGCCGCAGACCAAGTACATGGGCCTGGGCGATATGCTCCTGGACGACCTGGCGACGGATCTGGCGAATCCGGTCACCGCCGCGACTCTGGCGACTTACGGAATCACCAAACTGCCGTATCCCGACTTCGAAGCAAATAACTGGGAATCGCTGATCCAGGCGGCCATTCAGCCTTATCCACAAATTACCGGGCTGATGAACAATTACCCGACCATGGGTAGCTCTACTTATCACTCTCTCCAACTCATGGCCCGCAAGAACACCAAGCACGGCCTGATGTTTATTGCGGCGTACACCTACTCCAAGCTGATCACGGACACGGACAGCGCCCTGTTTCAGAGCGGCAGCGAGGATGTTCAGGACATCTGGAACCGGGGGGCCGAAAAGGGCATTGGCAGCTATGATTACACCCACGTGCTGAAGCTGACGTGGGTGTACGATCTGCCCTTTGGACGCGGGCAGAGATGGCTCAACTCCGGCGGGGCCCTGGATCGGCTGGCCGGCGGCTGGCAGCTTACCGCCATTCAGAATTACCAATCTGGTGACCCGCTGGTCATCTACTCCATCGATGGCTCGGGCTTCGTGAGCTCGTACGGAATACGCGGGGATGTCATTCCGGGGGTTTCACCGAGAGTACCCTCGGGACCGTTGGACCCCATCAACGGGACACCCTACCTGAACCCGGCAGCCTTCGCGGACCCGCCGGCATCACCAGTCAACGGATTCGCGTTGCGCTACGGGAATTCTCCGCCTTTCCTTACCAACGTGCGCGGGCCCATGCAAGTGGGCGGCGGCGAGAACTTTGGGATCGTGAAGAGAACGAAAATCAGCGAGCGCTACAACCTCGAGTTCCGGGCGGATATGTTCAACATGTTTAACCGCCAGCGACTGGGCGACCCGGATACGTCTTTGGGCGATGGGCTGCCTAACTTCCAGAACGGGCAAAATACGGGTGGGACGTTCAGCCTGGTCACGGGCCCGCAAAACGGTCCGCGTGTCATCCAGTTCGCATTGCGCCTGACTTTCTAGGCGACAGCGCGAGGTTAGCTAGCTGAGCTGTTTTCTAAGGCAGGTGGGAGACCGAAGGCGGTCTGCCACCTGCCTGCTCTTTGCAGGCAGCGTTTAATCGAAAGGAATCCGGATATGTCAAAATCCACGAGACGCGAGTTCATCCTCCGCAGTGCGACTCAGGCGGCGGGCCTGGGGCTTATCCTCAACGGGAAACTGGTTGCTCTTTCTCCCTCGCCGCTGCCGAAACCTGCGGGCCCGAATGACCGCGTGAACCTTGGGTTCATCGGCTTCGGGATTCGCGGCAACATCTTGCTCGAGGCGGCCAAAGAAACCCAGCAGGCGAACCTGGTGGAAGTCTGC